>Ga0209611_10000012_pt1 | contig 192141 bp, 170 predicted proteins | sample S1TSphgellanicum_3_FD_187693 | JGI IMG/M metagenome (GOLD analysis project Ga0209611, IMG submission 187693) | Host-associated microbial communities from peat moss isolated from Minnesota, USA - S1T2_Fc - Sphagnum magellanicum MG (SPAdes) (version 2) | ecosystem: Host-associated > Plants >... | reverse complement strand
TACAATCCATTTGTTAAAATTGACTTTGAAAGCTTGTTTCAAAGGTCTTTGTATCATTACATTTACAGGTTGCAATTCACTAGTACAATTTGTAGGAACAAACACAACAAGGATGTTAGGGTGTCCCTTTATATATATAACAAATTGTTTACTCTTGTGAACACTCCAACAATCGATTAGCCATACAAGTTTTTGGTTTTCTTGTAAGTTGAGTTGTTGGATTTGATTACGTAAGTAAATGAGCAAAATCTTGTTGTCAAAGTTTTTTGTTGTCTACAACGTAGACCAATGATTTTCACTAAATGTAAAATGCCAACTAAAGCTAATGTAGTTGATTTTTCCCTCATTTGAAGGTGGTAATCATCTATATGTAATACTTATAAATACAACTTATCTAGGAACTAGGTATCCATTTGCAATAGAAGATACCACGATAGTTACTTGTTTCTTATCCTCCACCCCTAACACCTAAATGTGTTTTGTGTTTTCCCATGTTCTTTTTTCAACTATTGGAACAAGGTTGATCCCAATTTGGTCATTGTTGACCACAAGGCATGAAGGAATGGAATACAACTTCATGAAGTTATAAGCTATTCTAAATGCCATGTTTTGACCTTGTTCATGCCAAAGGCATTTTGCTAGCTACAGTGGTTGCCATGCGAAAAAACCAATTCATGTAGTGTTTTAAAAACTATCTTGTCCATTCCCTTGTAATTGTATGTGAAACCCCCATGACTAGTTTAGAGAATCTCAAGAGCAAGGCGCTCTATCATACCCCTTAAGAGTGCTTGAACAATAGAGGTAGATAATGGTTGTCCAACACTTCTCATTTTTTGCAACATTGTGACAAGATCATCTTGAAGTGTAGGTTATTTTTCGAAGAATGGCAAATGATGCTTCAAATGTTTAACATTCATACCTTGTTGTGCTATTTGCAAGTAGTTTGGTCGGAGTTTTCCTTTTGGTGTAAACCAACTCCACAAACTATTTTTTACCAATTTTTTGTATGGAATTTGACTCTTGGACTTTGGTAAACAGTTCACAAGTAATGCACAACATTAGAATTTGTGCCATACTTTTGAACTACAACTACTATGGGGGGCCATAAATGTGGATGAAACCAATACTAGCCTTTTGATTTTTTTTCGTTTATGTTTTCTTCCATCTTATTTCTCTATAACTTCCTTTTCACCTTCTTCATGTTTGATTTGTTTATCAAATTATAATGTTGTTACAAAAAAAAATTGGATGTACAACATGGCATTTTTCTACTTTTTCTAGCATTGGTGCTTTTTGCTTGGCACTTTCATTGATGTCTTCTACTTCTTTATGCAAAACATCCTTTATTTTTTCTCTTGTAATTATCTTGAATAGACCAGTAAGTAAGGTTTGTTGTAGCTTTTCTTTACCCATTTCCACTCCCATGCACAAGACTATTTAGTATAAATTTTATAAAATTTTCATCTTTTTTGCCTTGCAAACATCTCTTTCCACAAATGTTAGTAAACATAACTCCACAAATGCTACAAAGATCACTCCAAAAAACATGGGCCAAACTTCAAGAATTAAAAAATTCAAGAAGTTGTTACAAGGTAGTTTTAACATTTTAGTGTATATAATGTTGCATGTACTCTAAGCGATTTCAAGCCATTGTCAAAAAAATTCAATTTAAATAAAGTTTTGCTGAAAATTCAAAAAAAACATTTTGCTCCAAAATCGATTTTAAAAAATAAAATAGTTATTCTGATGTCAAACCAAAAATGGTAATATGGTACTTTGTGGATACCATTGAAAAAGGTGATAGGGGGTGAAAGGAGGGCCAAAGACAAGGTGACTCTACAGATAACTTTATTATCTTTTTTAGTTTCTATATTTATATTACACAACCATTGCATTGCATGTTAATGTGTTTGTTTTACACTTACACAAATGTGGGTTTTGTTAGTTTTTAGACATTTACATTTATATAACCAAGGTTTTTCTTTCAATTTTGCAATCTCAAAATTGTGAAAAATTAGTCAAATTTTCAATAGAAAAGAAATTTTCCAATTTAAAAAAAAATGATTTGTTAAAAAAAGGACCAAAAGTGAAGTCTAAGTCTTACATCGTTAGGTAATGACTATTTATTAGTATTGGACATGTATTAGGTTGGAACCATGGTATATGGATTGATACTAATCCCATTTTCAAAAATTAGACAACACCGGTATCATTTGAGATGGGTACTAATTTAATACCAATCCTTGTCTGATAGGGACCAACCTTCCTACTAGGGTAGGGATTAGTGGCATATCCATAAGACAATTTAGCCAAATTTCATAATTAAAAAACATAAAATTAAAAAAATTAACATCTTTTTACATTTTTGGTTCCTTTTTGGAATTTAGGATAAAATATGACAATTTTTAAAATTAAATTTCGTGATTAAGAACCTAAAAAAACACTAAAAATTGAACAATTTGAAAAATAATTCACCATTTGGTGAAATTTTGCCAAAAGACAAAAGGTAAAGACAAAAACTAGGGGCAAAAGGTAATATCGATTTCATATTGGGGTTGTATCAATCTTAAAACTAAGTATATATTTTTCCCATGATAACCAAAAATCAGCCTTGGACTTGAATACACTATCAGAGATTGTTTCCATTGAAACTTCATTACTTTGCAACTAAAGCTTTGAAACAACTAATCTACAACTATGTTGCAACTATCCCATGAGAATACGGGGAATAAAAAAGTAAAATGACATATAAAAAATTTGCAAAATTTTATTGTAATTATATATTAATCCCAAGATGGACCCCTATATGAATGATTATACGTACCAAATATATGGTTTTGGTCAACCATGTTTGACTTTGTTAGCAAGTTGCATAAAAATCACATATGACATTTACAATACAACTAGATTAAATGAAGGACTCATTAACAACTTTACAACTACTATATTGGATCTTTGTGCAAGTACCCAACTACAAATTACAATAATATAAATAATCATATTAATTATTAATATAAATATAAATATTTAAAATAATAATAATATAAAACTAAGCTACCATAAACTGCCTTAACATAAGTAAAAGTTAATAATTTATAATTAGCATAAAATTTTATTTAATAATAATATTATTATACATTAATAATATATTTTAAATTGATAGTTAATATTATTAATTATTGAATATTATGAACTATAATAATTAGTATACCTAGTAGATGGACTATATTAAAGTAGAACCATCCATCACCAATTGTTGGTCAGTGATTAAACAATTTTGGATTTTTATTGTTTATTTTGTGAAACATAAAGGATCGTGAGAATGTTAAGGTAATCTCTACATTATATGTTTCAATTCCAAAGGCAAAGGAACAACATAGAAGAAACACAAAGCATATGGAAATCACATAGTGTGTTTTTCAAGAAAATGACCTTTTAATTTCAAACTTCATATCTTGTTTTTAATATGTTTTCAATGATTTAAAATGTTTTGAGTGCACCAAGTTAAGATCTATATTAACTATTGGAGTTTTAGAGGTAAAAGAACAACACAAAAAAGTCATGAAGAAAACGAAAGTGCTAAGTTTTAAAATGTTAATTAAGCTAATGACCAAACATTGACCTCACTTTTGACCATCATGTTTTCTTCATTTTGTGTATTTTTTGAACAATTTCAATAGTTGTGACTATGCCAAATCAAGGTCTAAAAATACCTTTTGCATTTGAAAGGTATAAGGACAATATATTACGACCTAAAGTTGCATAAAAGCTTAATTTTTTGTTCACGTGCTTGTCTTATAATAGTTGTAAGTGAGTTACAACTATGATGCAACTAAATTTTTTATCACATATTTTTGTTGTACCTTTCAAGTTTGTAAAATAAATAATTAAGCGAATTATGAAAAACAAGTGACATTTGGAATAAGCCAATCAAAAAAGGTTTGGCCTTAATGGCTAAAATTAAAATAAAACAAGATTATCCCCAACGACCAACCTACCTAGCCTAAGTCTACCTACCTATTTACCTAGGCCTAACTACATACCCACTTTATCCTAAAAAATGTAGGTAATAATGTCTATTTACTTTAGGCCTACCTACCTATTGACCCAAATGCCAAGTGTCCACATTTTATTAGCCCTAAGTTGAATGATCTAAATTAAATTAATATAAATACTAAATATCAAAATAAATTTAGAATTGCCATGTGTTCATTGATGATTTTTCAACACATCATTGCCACATCATCACATTGTTGCGTATGTAGTTACAACATAGTGACATAATACTTATAATGTAATGACACAATAATTATAATGTAGTGGCATAATAATTGCAATGATTTAGTTATAACATAGTTGCACAAGTTAAATATGTATACAATTTCATATACAATTTTTAACCCCCTTCCCAAAAAAACAGTTATTAAAAAATCTAAGTTTGGATCATCAAAATTTGACCAATCATGATTTTTTAAGTACATGTTCTAATGGATTTGTGGGTTTTTTAACAAGTTCATTAGACCATGAAACATTATCTATAATGCATTTAATGCTGATTTTTCATCCATTTACATTTCCCTAGTCCCTTGGTCTTTCAACCTTGTGTAAAATGAATTTGAACCTTGAAATGGGTTTTCCTTCATCATAGATTTTATATTTTGATGGTTATGGGCTTTCAAGCTCTATTGAAAATGAGGCTTCTATGAAAGTTTTAAAAGTGATCTAATATGAATACCATACCAAAATAGCAAGTTTGACAAAAAAATATTTTAAAAAATCAAAGTGGAAAAAATTGGAAAATTATTCAATTGCCTTGTTGAAACTTTTTAAAAATATTGTGGCAAAATGCCAAAATACAAGGAAATTATGTATGTTTCATCAATGCAAATTGATGACGTTAGCGTTTTTTTCGCCCATGACCTCCCACATTTCCCTTACTATTGAATGCATCCCATGCTCATTCGCAATCAATGGCATGATTTACATTTTGACAAAGCTAGAACACTAAGCTCGAAGATTTCTATTAGTTGGAATAAATCTTCACAATCACAAGCATTTTTGCCTCAATTCTAGTTTGTCATTTCTTACCTGCAGCTTGCTTGCAACATGATTATTGATCATGCGCTCCTCTTTGTTATTCTTAAACATTTTTAAATTTTTTTTTAACAAGGCTTTAAAAGTTTGTTTTGAATAGTAATGTCATTTGCTGTTGTGTGGAGGTTATTTTGGCACATTGTTATATGATTTTGGAAGTTGTTATGCGAAGCTTGACAATGTGAGGAGTTGCTTGTGGCAAGTTGTGGGGGGCATAATGGTTGCATTGTGAAATAGGGAGTGTGAAACTTAGGTCAGCCTAGTGTGACAATGTTGTAGCGTGCTCGCTTGTAACGCATGGCACCTTCAAAAACACTAAACGTCACCCTCTAAAGGTTGACGACAATGATGCTCTGGTGTGTTGCCAAATTTAAAAAATTCTGTTAAAAATTGCCAAATTGCCAAATATTATTTTTTTGAACACCGAATCTTACTTTTCAAATATACATAAAATTGCCAAACATACCATTCTGGTATGGTACTAGGCCGGTATGATTTTTACAAAAACCCTAATACGAATAGAAGGCTGGTATGGATTTTTCAAAAATTGAACATCAATGTATGCTAAGATGTTGATAGCCACCCAACACTAGTACCCATTACTGTTCACTAGTTGGTAGGAAAAACTTTTTTCATGGATAAATTCCAAGGAAAATGTATACACTTGGTAAAACTTCATTACATGGTAAAAGTAACAACTTATATAGTAACTTGGCTTACATTTACCTGAGGCAAGGTAAAAAAAAGGGCTATATTACAAAAATCATCTTGTAGCATATAGCATCTCCAGATTTTGCAATGAAAGCTATTATGATGAATTTATTGATGTTATGGTGGCAAATTAATAATGGTATAAAACTTTGACATTTTCTTATCATTTGTTGCATTAATTGCCGTGAAGAAATCTGTCATTTAATAGTCTTGGGAATTCAGAAACTCTTTTCATTCTATGATTGTTTGCCATCATTGGAATTCAATGAATCTATTACTAAAAAGTGTTAAACCATTTAGGGCTTTTGTGGATGTGATCAAAGTCTCATCCATATGGTCATTAGTTGGGTATGTCTTCCCAATTTCATCCACATTATTCATATTATGAAGGTTGCCAACTTCATCCATGAGGTCCATTTTCATGTAAAATCATGAAAGGGTTGAAGGTTATGCCATATAATGCACATCATCACATGATGTACAAATACGTGTACAATTTGAGTTTTTTTATTCTATTACAATAGCCTATTTGATTTTTGTGTTCAATGTATTGACATTTTTTTCAAGGCATCAAATGTTAGCCAAAGATGGTTCAATGATATAGGGAAAGAAGTTTTGTTGAAGCCAACTCAAGAAAATTTAAAGTATTTTTTGTACAATTGTTAAGCAAATGTGCTCAAGTTGTAAAATAGGTTGTAGAAAATCAAGTTGGCTAGAATGTTATGATGATCAATATGGTTCCATGATGTATAATAATTGGGAATGTTTCAAGCCTATCTACTTATCCCTTTTTCCTTGCAATTGTGAGATTTGATATAAATAATGATGAACTATTGGGACCCACATGGAAACTACAAGGTATTATTGTGTGTTATTTATTCTCACTTTGTGCATGTTTGGGGATATTATGTGAAGGGAGTCTAAGACTTTTCAACCTTATTATTATTATTATTATTATTATTTATTATTATTATTATTATACTTGTGATATCCAAATATTTAAATCACCCTAAACTTAATTAAAAATTTCATGTTTACATTGAATTTTGGCACCAAGTATTTGTTTGATTTTTGATTTTTTTTGTTTTAGTTGAAAATGTGAGGGATGATGAAAGATAAAAAAATTAGTTTGAATAGATGAAATTTTTATTGGTAACCATGAAATTTATAGTCCATACCAAGAGGGGAGTTAACAAATAGCTTAAATTATCTAACATGTTTTATAAAATGCAATATTAAAAATTAAAAATTATTTTAGTTTAGAACCAAAGTAATCCACCCAATAGGCACAAGATGTGACTACCAGTTCCATCCTTTACACAATGCACAAAGAATAGTTCAATTCTTGGAAGGTCTCAAATGACCACAAGGAAAATGTTTTTTTTAATAACAATGAGGAAAGATACTCCTATTAAGAGTAAGGTGTTACTTTCAACTTGGCAAAGTTTCAATAAACCCCGAATTTTTTAAAGAAAGGAAAAGAATAGATTTTTTTTTAATATGCTAAATACACTAAAATACAGGTCAAGAGGGCTTGTGGACTATATATCAACATAAAAAAGTACTGGCTTAGGGTTCAGCAATACCTTAATGGGCATCTCTAATATCCATAAAATGCATGGATACAAAGGTACCCTCCACATACATTAGCGAATTTCTCTATATGCTTTACAAGTTACATGATGCCCAAAAAATCATGTCATTTTTTACCAACAAGTGTAGGCACTCAAATATGATACCCTACTTTTGACAATCACATACACCCTAGTGGTTGGCACACAATTTCTAGTGGTTGTTATTGAATTATTAAATGATACATATTATTCATGAAATCTTGTAGGGCACATGTATATCAACTATCAATGAATCATGAAAAAGCCCTTGTTGGTTACTTGGGTCAAGCTTTAGTGGAAAGTTGAGCAATAGAATTGGCCTTATGAGGGTGGTGGTTAGTAAACAACCATCTCTCAAACTCAAGCAACAATCACTTGTGTGAGGAGGCACACTCGATCACACATCGTGCCAATTTGACTATTTCTACTTTTGCATTCACATATACATTTGGATTTGGATTTTTTTTTGTGTTCATTTGTGCATTGTCATATACTTTTAATGTAAATTATTTATTATTTATGGATTTTGGGTTATTTTTTAGTTTCTTGTTTGGAAAGAAACTCATATAATTATTAATTTTTGGAAGGATTTGTAGTGTTTTTTGCATGGATAAATTTGGATATTATTCCACCAATATTCTATTTTTCAAGAATGATGTAAGAGGGTTTGTCAACTCATGATCTCATGCATTGACAACAACATTTTATCTTTTAATTCCAAACAAAAATTGGACTTATAAAAGAAGGATGAAATGTTTAGAACACCACCTACACACAAAGAAGTTGACCAAGAATCCTAACCCTTTTGTTTGAAAGAAAAATCCCAATCCCAAAAGAAAAATGTTACATTAAAGTCTAAACTTTAGATTTGCATCCTAAATAACATGGAGATTCATATCATCTAAACTTTCAACCTTTCTAACCATGATGCTGAAATAATATGTTGAAAATAAACCCTAACCCTAAGTTGAATGTGGTTTAAGTGACAAGATTTGACCTAGTAGTGCCCACAATTGTAACCAAGACTTGTCTCTTTCCTCTTGTTGCTTGTTGAAAAGTGATTATTTGGTGATATCTCTTTGGTGCCATGACACTTTATCTTGTGCATGTCTATGGGGTCTTCTATCTATGAAGTATATACCTAGTGTATGGAGTAAGCCCCATGTCAGCCCATGTCGACGACAATTCTACAATTTAACTAACCTACAAATTGTGGAATTGTCATGTACATATGTAGCCTTTAATGTGAATTGAAACATTAAGCTACATCATGAGTTACTTATTACATTCGGAACTTGGAAGCACGGAACACACTCTCCCACTCATTCGTTATAATAACGGAAAAAGGTCTCCCCCCACATGATTGCAATCCCGAGCATGTAAAGGAGTAGCAATCTTGTGAGAGTAGTAGTGTATTTTTCCCATAACAAGTCCATAATTGTTTTTTGGTCTCTCTTTTGCCCAGTGATTGTTTTGGGTTGCTTTTCTTCCTCCGGTAGATAAACCTAATTTTTTGTGTTTCATGGAAGATTGCAATCCAATGGGAAATGATCGTTTTTCGGTTCAGCTTTGGATGTTCCTTACCTTCCATGTCTTTTTCTACTTGGACATGCATGTGCATAAAAGGAAGCCCAGCTATCTCTTGTTTAAAATGTTTTTTTTATTTGGAATGGCTATGGAAACACAGCCGCACCACTAGTAGAGTCTTTCAAAACTGATGAAAATGATAAATTAATAAAAAATTAGGATTTTTTTCCTTGGGGGTTTTAATTGCCAAAATTCAGAAAAAATAAATAAATTGTCAAATTGTTATATTTAGTTCCATTAAATAGCCAGAAATATAAAAGGATAATTTGAAAAACTTATTCTCCATGTCTGGTTTATAGCCATATTTGGCTACATCTTCTTCTTATGGATTGATGGATCGCCACTATTTTCAGATCTTCCTATGGGGCTAAATCCCCTTTGCACTTCCTATATCCCCTTGTTTCTCCCCCCTCTCACGTGTTGTGCCTTTTCCTTTCTTTTGTCTTTTTTTTTCAATTTCCTCCATAACTACCAAGTTGGATCTCTTTTTGCTCTCCAATCAACATGATGTTGTCTCCAAAATTCTCATTTCCTCATTCTCTTATGATTTTTTGCAACTTTCCTTAACTTACAAAAGCACAAAAGGAGGAAAAAAAGGGTTTAGAGTTTAGGTTTACATTTCTAAAACTTATTACAATAAAGTTAGGGTTGAGCAACTTCAAAACCCAAATTTGCTCTAACCTTAACCATTGTTTTTATTTAAACGCACCATCTATCTAAAATTTAACAATTGTTGCTCTTACCCTTGTACGCCCAAAATTACATAATAACACCTAATATCACCACTTTTCAAAAAGCAACAAGAGGAAAGAGAGGCAACAAGTGTTCTAAGCATTTCATACTTGTTTTATAGGTCCAATTTTTGTTGGCATTATTTCCAAGCTTTTTGAATTGAAAGATGAAATGTTGATATTGTTGCATGAGATCATGAATTGACACCCCTCTCACATCATTCTTGAAAAATAGAATATCGGTGGAACAATATCCAAATTCATTCATGCAAAAAAGAAACACTACAGATCCTTCCCAAAGGTACTTTTATATGAGTTTCTTTCCAAAGAAGAAACTTAAAAAATAACCCAAAATCTATCAAATTTAAAATTGTACATTAAAAGTACATGACAATGCACAAATGAACACACACAAAAATCCAAATCCAAATGTATATGTGAATGCAAAAGTAGAAATAATCAAATTGGCATGATGTGTGATCGAGTGTGCCTTCTCACCACCCAAGTGATTGTTGCTTGAGTTTGAGAGATGGTTGTTTTCTAACCACCACCCTCATAAGGCCGATTCAATTGCTCAACTTTCCACTAAAGTTTGACCCATGTTACCAACAAGGTTTTTTCATGATTGGTCGATAGTTGATGTACACGTGTCCTCCAAGTTTTCATGAATAATATGTATCATTTAATAATTCAATAACAATCACTTGGAATTTGGCCATTGTGTGCCAACCACTAGTGTCAAAAGTGTGGGGGGTATCATTTTGAGTACCCTATACTTTTAGGTGTATAATGATACAATTTTTGGAAATCATGTAACTTGTAAAAAACATACAAAGGAATTTGCTAGTGTATTTTGGAGGGCATCTTGTATCCATGAATATCCCTCCTAGATAAGGAGGGATATTGGAGATATCTATACATAGGGGAAGGGAGGGTATCCAATCATTCTTTGTTCAATTCCCCAAATCATAACAAGGGGTGTATTACACTTTGGCCTTGCCATTTGCATTAAAAAGTATCTTAAGGCAAAAGAAGAATTATGAAAACTCAAAATATTTCACCATGTGAAAATGTAATTTTCAAAAAAATTTCTAAAAGAAACCAAAATCCTTCAAGATATTATAACTCTATCCCTCATCTCAATTTTCAAGACAAGCCAAAACATCATCTTTCAAAAATCCTTATATCAAAATAGACCTATTATTACCTAGGGGCCAAAATCCCTTAAGCTCCTCATTTGTTGGCCTTTCCTACCAAGGCAAGAAGGATATTGTGTTTAGATTCATTATAGAGTATAGGAGCTTAAGGGATTCTGGCCCCCCCTAGGTAATAAATAATAGGTCTATTTTTATATGAGGATTTCTGAAAGATGATATTTTGGCTTGTGTTGAAACTTGAGATTAATAGTTATAGAGTGTTATAATATCTGGAAGGATTTTGGTTTCTTTTAGAGGATTTTTTTGAAGATTATATTTTTGCTATGGTGAAATATTTGAGTTTCCATAATTCTTCTTTTGCATTAAGATGCTTTTTAATATAAATGGCAAGACCATAGTGTGACACACCCCTTGTTAGGCATGCGAAAGCCATGCTTTATGGGCATTACACCTTGGACATTGGACTCTGCATTATGCTTATGATCCAAGGTGTATGAGAAAGAGCTAAAAGAGGTGGATGCAGGTCAAGGGTGTGCAGTAGAAGGGGGTTTTAAGGGAGTGTGCAATAGAAGAAGGGGGGGTTAGTGCTGTGCTATAAGCCGTGAAGAAGGCAGCAGCTAGAGTTCATTTCACTCTTTCAAAAGGAACCTTGGTAGTAAAGGTAAATTATTGATCGATATACCTTACCTACCAACTCATGTTTGGCAAATCTTGTCAAAATCATAAATTTTTCATGACAAAAAAAGGGGGGTGCGGCAACCCCAATTTGAATATTTCAGAGTTTCAACAATAATAGTTGCACTTAAGTAATGCTAAAGTCCTCCAATAACTTCCAAAGTTATCGTGTGTTTTGAATTAGGGTTGAATTCTTTTAGAATTTTTGGTGAACTGCTCTTTAGGCATTTCAGCTGGCATTCTTAGCGAATTGATTAGTGCCAAACTTGCTGTAGTCAGAGGTAACTAACTGTGTATATAATTGCTCTCGTCGGTTTCATATTCTTTACTTCTCACTCCACCATAGTCATTCATGTGTTGTATAGCTTATAATTGTAATGTCATACGATCTGAGAGCAACTGGTGTTTTGCAACCATTGAGGATGACAACTGCGAATGAGGAGAGGTGATTACACGAGCGGGTGGGCTTCATGAAGAAAAATATATATGTACCTGAGGATCATCAATATCTACAAGCACGGGATTTTGGTAGCTTCTGTGCTGCAGTTTTGTGGAGCCTTTCCTTCCTTCCTTCCATCCACATACAGACATGTACTCTAAAACAAGGCATCACAAACACACTGGCCCTGCCAATAGATAAGATGTTGTACATCTACCTACTGTGTCCACACTCTCAACACCAAAACAATCCATTCCAATCTAAACAGTCTAAACACTTTCATCAAAGAAAGTAGTTCACGTGATATGAAACTGGTTCTAATAAGGTAAAACTTCCAAAAGTTGGATCCAATGCAATAGTCCCTGTCCCTGTGGGGGTCGGGCCCAATAAAAAGAGAGTTGTTTTACATGTAAGGGGAGGTTCCAGTACTCGTGTATTCTCCTGAGGTTTGGGAACATCCTTGGCCTCACGCCCCTCACAAGAACGCACTTGTATGGGAACCTCCCCTACAACATAATGACAAACCATTGTGAGAAGCTCGACGCTTTGATTGGCCGTTTAGGTCTGAGTTATATACATTGGTGCAAATGATTCCATAACCCTCAACTTTTGTGTATGAAAATTTCATGGCTGCTAACTCAACTCTGCTTGGATGAGAAGAGGAGAGCGTATATCTTGATTCTCATTGTTAGGGTTTATTTTGTCTGGTGACTAACCAAGCCATGCAAAGAAACTTTCTCTTCAAATGAGACTGAACTGGATGCAGAAGAATGGAAGGGTTTTTGCTCACTAAATCCTCATCACTCTATGGCTCCTACAATAGACATTGAAACACTGAGTTCATGGAAGGAGAATCCCAATTTGTGATAAAAGCTTTTCTCATGTTTCTCTCAGGTACACTGTACACAAGGAAATTGCAATGTGTAGTTTGTCATTCAGTGCCGTTGGAGGCAGGTCCTGCATTGTGTCAACATGACATGACATCAGGAAGCCCTGACTTCTGTGCATCTCTCTTGTTAAAATTCTCCAATCTTCAACTTCTCGAAGCAATAGATGAATGTTCAGAAGGTTTGGTTCTCCAAGTTCTGTTTTGAGAATTGTGACGTTTATTTGTGAATGTGTTGTTGGCTTAAGTACTGTTGTTTAGGAGTGTTTTGCACTTTAGTTTTCTTGCAATCACAGAAGGGTCTGTTGATGAATTGAGCACATACAGCAGAATTGAGTTTTCACCAACACTAATAGCTCTATGTAACCTACAAGTTTTGTTTTGGTGTTCAATACCGCAACTACCTATGTACATACGGCTGATGTTTGGCACTTCTTTGCTCAATATTTATTTATTTTAGAGAACAAGGTTTGGCAGTTTCAAACTGAGTTCTCCAGAATTTCAACAATTGAAGAATAAGTAATGCAAAATGCATCTTTTGTTGTGCATTTGTAATAGTGACCCCAATGGATTTCAATTTTCAACAAATATCAATAAAATTTTCATGTTTCTTCAGCTAGACCTTTTGCAAATTCTTTTGTGTCAAACATCAGTCGCATGTATGGTAATACAATTGCTGGCTGTTAGATATATTGGTCTCCTCTGGTGGGTGTTTCCATTTGTGGCAGAGCAGTTTGTATATGTGTTAAGACACATTATGGCAAACTAGGTTGTGTCTGCAATTGTTTCAGAATTACTGATTGATAGGAACAAGGGGACTAGATTGGAAAAGACAGATGAATTCACATCCCTAACATGATGCAGGCAGTAGTCCTTTCGCATCAGTTGCTTTCCAATAGAGGAAGAGCTGGAGGTGGTCCTGCATTACCTTGCATCATTGGCTTTCCAATAGAGGAAGAACTGGAGGTGCTCCTGCGTTATCTTGCATCAGTTGCTTTCCAATTGAGGAAGAGCTGGAGGTGCTCCTGCATTACCTTGCATCAGTTGCTTTCCAATTGAGGAAGAGCTGGAGGTGCTCCTGCATTACCTTGCATCAGTTGCTTTTGAATTGAGGAAGAGCTGGAGGTGCTCCTGCATTACCTTGGGGGAGAAAATTGCAATTAGGGTTGCAGATTTTTTTTGATGCTGCAGTCCTTGCTGATCAGCTGAGAGAGTGTTTTCCAGACTTGAATTTGCCAACTTTGTTGGCATCAACATGTTACAAATATTTCTGTGTCATTTTGTCAAAGTCTGCTAGCACAGCAGCAAAATCAAGCCCAAAGTTTCCTCAACAACAGAACAGTTTTTGCTTTTGCTTTATCACTTGATATCCAGGAGGAGAGAAAACCTTACTTTTCACAAATTGTGTGACATGAGTCTTGACAAGAGAGCACATTTCTGCTTCCTGTGCAATGGTCAGAGTATTGTTAGCATATGTAATATGCAGAGATGCAAGGTGTAATTGAGATATGGGATGGGAACCTGGACAGTCGGTGTGAGGATTTCAGAGCTGGAAATGGACATGATATAATAATGACCTTGTTGGGCATCCATGGAGCATGATTTAATTCCCTGGAGCTTCTCAAGTCGCTGTTGCTCATGTAGCTTAAAGAGTTGGGATTCTTGGAAGGCTTTTTTTCCCCCCCACTAAAGGAGCAATAGTTGCAAATGCAAGCTTTGAGAGAACATGCCAATCTGTGGTTTTTTTACCATTGCAAGAAACAATAGTTTGGAAAAGAAACAAAACTCAAGGTCATTGACATAACACTAACCTTTTTAACTAGATGTTTTTGGTAGTGGAAAATGCCTTGTAATGTCATCAAAAAACAAGGGGGATATTTTCTGCATTATGCACATTCCCATTGCTAGACATACATGGACTGAAGTATTGTTTTTGAAACTTTTATTGAAGTGTGACAATTTTGATTCAAATGTTCTTCTTCTTCAAGATCCTAATAGACATCTAAGTTCCATGGCCTTAATTCTATGGACCACAAAGGATTAGGCATTCATCTTGATTTCCTCTCTAGGAGTCAACATGTTATTTTATGTGGCTGACAGCTCATACCCAATAACAGAATCCCCATAGAGATTAACTCTACTACTTCAACATGGTTTAATCTCAGAGATTGGATAGAAATTCAAGGCCAACTAGTACAATCATCACTACTTCCTAGCATCCCTTTAGTCCCAAAACCTCCAGAGCTCCCACAAAACAACAGATACTCTTCTCATGATAAAACACATTCCATACCCAATTCAAAATCCCCAAAAACATCACATGAGCTGCCACACAACCATTCCAAAATTCCTAGACACGCTTATCCTCTCCCTTGTTTGGTCCCTACAGAAACACATGCAACAACTTTGGAACTTTTCCTGACATTCTTAGCACAGCAGAAGTTTTCTTGTCAAGATTCTTTCCATCTAATCCTTTTGATCAAGTTCCACTTTTATCTATTTACAACACCCCAAAATCAAAATATGACCACCTCTTTTAGTCCTACAGAAAATCAAGTCACTTAGCTTCTCTTTCATCACCAAAGAACATGCCTTCACTTTCTCAACTTGCATCAGATATCTTCCTTTTCATGTCATCTCCTTGCTTCCCCAAAATCCCTCTGCCAATCACCTTCTAGAAATCTGACTCACAAAGCTCTTGAAGTGTTTTCATTAAACTACAAAGACTACATTCCATCTCAGTAGATAATTCACCAAACTCCCTTCGTCATAACATGTAAAGCAACAAAACACACCAAAAACATAAACATATTAAAAGAAAATATTTCGACATTGTTGAAGCACCGCACCGCACCGCCAGTAATCAAACCACCAATCTGAATTAGGGTTTATAGTTTTCATCCACAGAAACAGCTGACACTGTTTTTAGGTTACAGTAACACCTTGTAAATAGATCTTTGAAAAACATTTGTTGTCTTGTTGTTCTTTAAACAGTTTGTAGACCCAAGGTATGTAATGATTGCATAACTAAATGACCCAACCCCTTTCTTCCCTAGCTATTGTGAATGATCTACATTAGCCACCTTTTTTGTTTTCTTTCAGATGAACTACAACTTTCCCTCAGCAAATAACTTGAGGTGCACACAATCAACATGTGTTTTCATAAGGGTAATCCCATTATTCTTGCTTTCAAAATTTGAGTTGATTTGCATCATGTGATTGCATTTGTAAAAAACAATGTTCTACATGATAGCCATGGCATCAACATTACACTCCATTATTGATTGTGAACCCTTAAGGCTTTTAAAGGTTTATGAAAGTATTTGTTTTCATCATATGATGTCTAAAACATGTTAATAACTACAAATGATGACAAAGTTTGTAGAAGTCAAGAATTACAAACAATGACACAATTTATGCAAGTCTAATAGATGTGAGTGTGAAAGATGCACAAGTTACTCTACAAAATACAATTACATGGACAAAAAAATCCAAAAAAGGAAACAAGAATCAAAGAATACTTACATTGATAACGGAATGTAGCATTGGAAACTTAAGACCCTCATCAAAACCACATTGTCATTCTATGACAAATAATATATAAGGTTCATGTGGGTTATTACATAGGCAATCATATCATCCTTAAACCCTATTGTCCTGGCTTGTGTGACGAAGCAATTTTAGGGTCATTGGCTATTGTTTAATGCCTTAACAATCAAGTTGGAAGTTGAAATGGTGTAGGTATCAAATGGGGTAGAAGGTCTAAACCAATTTAACACCAAATTCCTCTTCTTTTGAAAAAATATTTGTCAAAAAGTTATGCAAGTTTTGAAACCTTTTCTATAACTTATAAAAACTTTTAGTTTAGACCAAGTTCATAACATGTCTATTTATGAAAAGGTAGTTTGTTTTGTTTTGTCGCATTAAGATCTCCCAAACCATAGCATTTCATGCCATGCTCTTGGTATCTTTGGAAAGTTCTTTATGAGTAGGGGTACATTGACTTGGTTTGAGACTATTTCAAGCTACAGTGTTGTGACATGTAGTGTCATGATGTACGATGTTGTAAGGGTGTAAATCCTTGGTAAATTCTACTAAACAAAAAGACTAAAACCAGTCAAAGGTAGAAACTAATCAACCAAAAAAAAATGCATGCACATATGTATACAATGCACGAGAGGAGGCCAAGATGAAATTCTCATGTATACCCCCCAAAACTTGAGTTGGGAAAAGCATGGCATGGTTAAATAAAAATCAAGGTGCTACAGGAAAACATGATGAACGATACCAAATGCTAGCGGGAACTTGAATGAGCTCTGGCTTGAGGCAGAATAGATGGTATCCATTATTATAATTATTGCAAAACAACATCTGATTAGCATCGTCTGTCCTTTGACATACCTCACATGGATAGTCAAGTGGAGGAATCCAAATTTACGTGATGATGGTAGGATCTAAATTCGGTAGGTGATAGGGCACACAGTTTTTGGAATGATCACGAATTGTGTGTCTGTTAACTCCTTGTAACTCCAACACACTTGAAGGCCTGATCACCTTAATCCTCAAGATAGTGTGACCGGAAAAAATGTCTAGAGTATCATTAGGTTGCTACTAGAAATACACAAAATCACCAACATCAAATTGTTTCACCTTAAGTTTGTAACTGTCACCTTGTGTGTGTGCATACCATAAGGTGTTTCGATGTTGTGCAATGGACAAATTCTCCATGGCCATGAACATAACCCTCCTTAATAGAACAACCCTCTTTGTGATGACCCTAACCCAAGTGGCTGGGGAGTCCAAGTCCACAACCTAGTCCATTTGCCAACAATGGAAGAGGGTGGAATGGGATGTCTCCCAAAAAGTAGAAAGTAAGCAGAAAAATGAGACAAAGAGGTGTGTTTGGACATTCTATAACCCATGGTGATGTAAGGTAGGGCTAGGTCCCAATCTTCTTTGTTCCTAATGAGGCAAATCTTTCACAATCATTTCTTACATGTCTACACCATTGACGCGCCCCCAAGTTCCTTGTTAGACCCTCTAAGGGTCTAACTATGTTAAAGAGCGAAAATAATTGGAACTTGGTGTCGTTCCCAGCTTCCAGCACTAAAAGGGGTGAGAGGGGCATGTTGAAAGCTCCGAGATTAGACTAGGAAGAGGGACAAGTTATTTAGTTATTCCGTCCTGCATCCACAACCAACCAACAAGTTGGTTTGAACTCATTCTACACATTCTTGGTGTTGGGACAAGCCACGGGCAACCTTGGACTCACTTGACTCACCACGGCCTGGATTCGGGGGAAGCCACCACCTTCCCCCCATATAATATTCTCTGCGTCTCTCCGCCGCACTTGCATCCGAATGGCACTTTTCCCGGGACTCCCAAAATGGAGTCCCGAAATTGTCCCAGTTTAGACTCCCGGGACTTTGGGCGTTCATAACTTCTCGCTTTGACCTCCGATTGGGCCGAGGTCTAAAGCAAACTTGTAGCTCTCCTTGAGAGCTTTTCAACAGTGTGTTGCACTCCACCTGAACACACCGGGATCGGGTTGATTCTTGACTTTTAATGGTCGGGAGTCAAATTGCCAATTTGACTCCTAGCCCTTCTTTTGCCTATAACTTGTGTTGCAAATGTCCAAATGGCTCATGCGAGGCCATTTTGGACATCTAAACTCTGAGACCTTTCCAACGGTATAAAGAACATTTCAATGCAAGGTGTTTTCACCCCTGCAATCACGTTCTGAATTTTTGGGAGTCCCGGAGGACTCCCAAGTCCCATTTTCGGGAGTGTGAGTGGCGACCTCACATTTCCCTCAAAGTGGGGTTGCGACAACCATCCTTTCTACAAGGCCATCAACTTGGGGATGATCCCTTGAAGTCCGGTGATGGTTAATGAGAGCATGATTAAGAAGGTCTTGGAATTTTCCTCCAATTCTGATCCTTGATTAGTTGGGCACTCAACATAAGCCCCAAACCTATTTAGAACTTGTTGTAAGAAAGCATGGCTGGTGTTGTGTGATGACTTGTCCGGTAGTGCGACAAGCTTCACCCACTTTGAAAAATGTTCAATCATAATCATGATGTAGACATTGCCCCTAGAGGTCTATGGTAATTTTCCAGCTAAATCACATGACCAACGATAGAACATGCCCTGAATAAGGAGTGGAGAAAACATGAGCTATTGAGAGGAGAAGGAAGTTTTCACTCCATCACATTGTTCACACCTAGTAATGACGTCTTGAACTTGAGCATACATACCTTTCCAATGGTAATGAGGAACGAAAAGGCTATAAATACACTTAATTCCAAAGTGTCCAAGCTCTGAGCATACCTTTTAAATAAGACCAGGTCGTTCATGTGGTGGAGGAACCACTTTATCGCCTTGTGGTAAACATTGAACAAGGTGATTGTCCTTCCATGAATAACGTTTGGATTGTTATTGTATGCGATCCCGATGACTTGACGTAACTTGGGGAGGGTATTCCCCATGTTGAATAACCTTAGAGTGTCCAAATCCTCCCATATATCCACAATGGGATGCTCGACCAAGTTACATTGTACTAGTGCAAGATAACTAGATGCATCAGATACATGTATTGCTGGAATTTGAAAAATCACCAAAGGTAGTGAAGGGTTTCCACGACATGGCATTCACGTTCTAATGTGTAATGACAGGTCAGTGAATAACTTGAATTCATACTCTTAAAATATAAGTGCCCAATAAACTAACTTACTAGTAAACTTATCATTGGTCATCAACCACTTGATAGGCTAGTGGTTAGTATAGAAAGTGAAATTAGTGCCATAAAGATAGGGCCTAAAATGTCTGACGACCCATACAACAACAAAGCATTCCCCTTTGTATGAAGAGTAGTTACTCTCAACCTTGTTATTTCGGGATGCATAGGCGATAACATATTCCTTGCCTTCCTCATCAAATTGACCAAGAATAGCTCCAATACCAAAAGCACTCCAGTTAATGTGTATAATGAAAACCTTATTGAAATCAGGTCTTCTCAGAATGGGGAATTCTGAAAGCTTTTCCTTGAGTGTGTTGAAAGCTTTCTAAGCCTCATCACTCCATGTCCAACTAACATACTTCTTTAATAATGCATAGAAAGGATGAACAATAGTACTAAAATCTTGGACATAAATTCTGTAATAATTACATAATCCAATGAAGTTGCTCAAAGTGTGAACATTAGTAGAATTGGGCATCTCGAAAATGGCTACTACTTTGGCCCAATGATGTCATGCCCATATGCATGGCCTCATACATGATGACTGATTACGAGCATGCCCATAATGCCTTTTAGGGTTAACGTACATTCTTAGGTGATTGTATGCTATTAGGTGCTTAGGGTTTCAACTTATTGGTAGCTATATAAAAGGCCAAGCTCTTCCCTTCTCTTTCTAGTTTTTCTAGAATTCTTTTGTCAGGGAAAGTTTCCTCCATAGTCAAATTGGATTTCTAGATGTTCATGGCGGCTATTATATGGCCACCGTCTACATATGCTACATGTTCTTTCTTTCTTTACAATTTAATTCTAGAAAAACTACTCTCTATTACTTAATGTTGAAAGCAATAGATTTCTTTTAACTTTGAGTTCTTGATTTTTTTTTATTGGTGCTATTGCTACTGGAGGGAACTTGTGTTGTTACACCTTTACCAACCAATAGAACTAGGATCGGAGGAGCTAGGAAGCGCCAAATGGGGGACTGACGTATCCTAGAAAGGTTTTTTTCTTTATTTTTTGTGCTTGCGTACAAGACTCAAGAAGCTGGGTGCAGCATCAAGTATAAATAAATAAATAAATAAAATTTCTGCAGCACCGCGAACTACCCTATCACATGCCATCACTATTGAGCAGCACCGCCCGCCATCGCTACCGAGTAGCATCGCGAGTTACAACGTCACATCCACCATCACTGCAAAGCTTGCATTGTAGTAGTTGTCGTAATAATTGTCGTAGTTGTCGCGTCATGTCGCAGTGCCACCATAGTTGCTGACCATCGTGTCACTGGCCGCCATGTCGTCGGACGTTGCATTGCTAGCCAATGCAATCGACATTCGTCCAACATCGCAATTAGACCTTAGTTGGACCTTCGTCGAACCTTCATTGGACTTTCGTCCAACTTTTGTTGGACTTTTGTCGGATGTGTCTCTGACTTTCATCTAACGTCCATTTGAGCTTCGTTCGATGGTAGTTTTGTGTTATTTGACATTCGTTGCTATTTTGTCCAACGACAGTTCCATTCTGTCTGACAACAATTCCATTTCGTCCAATAGCAGTTCTATTTCATTTGATGTCCATCACCATTCCACTCAACGTCCGTCACCATTCCGTTCAACATTCATCACCATTTCATTCAACATCCGTCACCATTTTACTCAACGTCCATCGCCATTCCACCTACGTCCATTCACCGTTCATCCCCTTTGACGCACTATATTCTTCAAACCGTACATTGTGTTAAAACTTTGTAACTAATGTTCTGTATTGTTACAAATTTTGGGGCATGGGACAACACCATGTCCTCAAATGATGAGAGCAGTACCGTTCAACCAGAGCCCAAGTATCAGCTACAAAATAACACACAATCATTGAACTAATTTCTTTGGGTTCATGATCTTCACAATAGTACCATCAAACATCTATAGCACCATTGTCATCCAGTACAACTCCTACTAGGAATTCAGGTTCAAGTTACACTACATCAACAATACATCAGAGTCCGTTTGAAGGGGTTAATCAGTGGGGTACGACTTCTGCCACACCTACTTTCACACCATCACTGTATATTTCGCTGCAAGGTGTTACCTCTACACCCATATACACCATGGGGGTAACAGTTCTTCTGGGAGAATTAAGAAGTTCAATGAAAAGCTAGGTACCATTTCTTTTAAAGAATTCAAGGTAATTTTCTTAACTATGGTTTGTGAATTGGAGTTCAAATATGGCACTAATTACACCGAGGCATTCACATTCAAACAACTGGCCTGTTATGTGCATTATGAAACATTGGATGTTAACGAATAACATTCTCCAAGGATTTTGGGCGTCACCTGGATCCCTAATCCAGCTTATGCCACAACCATCACCACTGCCTCTCAAAGCTCCACTTCAAGTTGCCATTGCACATCATGGGATTGTGCCCAATAATCTAGATTTGGTACCTACTTTAATAAACATTTCTCTTCAACAACTCATTGCTACTACCATAAACATTCCTCCCACCATTGATGCACCAACTTTTGCTGATCCAATGGGGAAATTTTTTTGAATTCTTGAGGTGGAATTTCTAATGAAATTTTTTAAAAAAATTTTACAGCTCGCCACCTTTTTTCGACAAAAGGATGAAACTTTCAAGATGCTCTATAGGAGGTTTCTCAATCTCAAAGAAGATACTCAGAACATCACAGACTTGAAAATTGCCCATCAGTATCTTCATTCTTTGGAAGGTACTCTAACACTCCATGCGTAAATTTTGCAATAGGTTTTTGCAGAATTTGGAAACTCGTACACTTTGTTGAATGTGTACAACATTTATGAAAAGTTGGAACTTGCTCATGTAGTGCAATCGGCTACACCCATCCTACCTTCTTGTAACTATTATGGCAATCATGCCCATAAAACTAGTGAGTGCAACATTCATTCCGAGGATTTCTTTTATGATTATTATGGGAAAAAGGAACATCAGAAAGCTATTTGTTTTACCAAATTCCCAGAATGGAAGTAATTCCGATTACCACAACAAAATCTACCAACATATTTCGTCACCCCTTAACCAAAAGCTAAGGCACCTCAGCCTTCCACTCAAGCTTTCCCCACCAAAGGTAATTCCAGTAAAAATGCTAAGAAGAAGGAGCACAATGTTGATTAAAGGGAGGTGCTTCAAGCCCATGCCATTCAAGTTCAAATTCTGCAAAATGAACCGAATCATTAAAGGCCTAACTTGCTAATCTAAAAAGTAAGTCTTCCCAACCAGCTAGTCATGCCCAACTTGTACAAAGTTCAAGATCACGAAAGGGACCTCCTAAGTCATTATATGGCCTCCCACACGATGCCATGGTTGGGGAGTAGTTCTTTCCAATGCACATAATTTTAGTTTCACACCAAAATTTGCCACTTCCTTTTGCCCTTCCTACTTTGCGGCATAAGAAGCTAGTGTGGCACCCAAAATTTCTGCCACTAGGCAAGTAATTTAGACTAATGGAGTCGCATCTTGTTCAAGTCCTATTACTAGGGCTAAAGGAGCTCAAACAGTCATGCCACAATCTTTTTGTCCTCTCAACACAGAAAAAGAATGCACCTTGTTGGTGAGAGGGGAGGAAACTACTATACCACAAGTTGTTAGGGTATCAAATTATCGTGTCCCAAGAGTACATGTACATAAGGAAAACACACAATTTTCCACTGATCAGCTTATGGAGTCTCAACTTCAAATAAGTGAAATGGCTTAAAAGCTTGTGAGTACACCATTATTTAGTTTTCAAGATTCAAAGCTAAGCACCAGGGACATAATTGCAATATTAAAGGATACCTTGAACATTACATCAAGTCCTTTACCAATCCCTGATCCACATGCTATAAAAGTCCCATCCAACACCCTTCAAAGACACTCAATTGGCTCACGTGTTATAGATGACGTTCGTAATCTAGTCACTAGTTTTAGCATGGCTAAATTAGTGGGTTCTCCTACCTTTGATTCTACATTCACGTATCAAAAGGGAGCTAAAAGCACCTCACTTGTGGATTTGTTACTCAGCAAAGGTGTTATGGATAGCCATTTTCTTCACAAAGTCTTTCACTCATTTCCAAAGGTGGTGCCTAGTGAAAGAACTTCCATCGCCACCAGAGTTGCCATTATTGATAATACCAAGTCAATAATCCAGGTGGAAGGACATATACCTAAAGTGGTACTTCTTGATACAAGTGCCCAACTAGTGATTCTTGGAGTTTAATTCGTCAAGAAGATGGGCATGCTCGATTCCAAACTACGGAAATCTATGTGGCAAATTTGCACTATTAGTGGGAGCGTAAAATAAGTATTTGGGGAGAGCTCGGATTTTATTACATTTAACTTCAATGAAGGTATAGATCAAGATCTTTGCTTACAAGTCAGATGTTTTGTCACGAATGTCACCAATTACGATGTGCTCATTGGGCAAGAGGCCATATTTCCAACAAGTTTCATAATTGATAACTAGTTTGAGCATGCATACTACCGAGTGGGTTGGGAGACTAATGGCCACCACTTAGGATACATACCTTTTGATTTACATGCAAACCATAGTCCTATGGTTCACCATTGTATGCTCAAGGAAGCACACACCATTTCCAACATCCAACAAACTAGCCACGAATGGATAGAGGGAATTGAAGAGGAAAAAACTTACACCCAAGCTACTAAAAGCTTGAAGGTGGTTTTTACAGACATTCAACACGGACCAAAGGTTTTACAAAGGTTCAAAGTAGCCCACGAGCCTTCAAAGCTTTGTCTAGTTTTGAAAACATGAAGAGCCATGACAAACCGATTAAACCAGTACTTCGTCAACTAATCACCTAGACATTGCCTAAAGAGGGGATTACATTACTAGAGTTTTTTGGTGGTATTGGTACAAATCTCGAAGCCCTACTATAGTTAGGGATGGTGGTTTGGAGGTATTTTTATGGAGACATTGATCCTATTATAAGGCAAGTGGCGGCATCGAGAATGATAGAGCTCACAACCAAATTTCCACAATAATTTACAACCACCACATGGAAAACCAATTTCACTTTTTTGCCCTCTGACATATAACTAATTCAAAAGAAACACATGGAATTACTTGGCGTTGTGGACTTCATCATTTCAGGTTAGGAATGTCAAGGATTTTTAGCGGCTAGATTTGGAGAAGGCTTGAGTGACACAAGATCCGGTCTCTTCATAGACATGGTATGATTGATCACTTGGGCTTAATCCATTTCTCCTACATTTGGTTATGTAATTAAGAACACCCCTTCTCAGTTTGATTAAAGGAAAAAAATTCAGGAGCACTACACACTGGTCAAGCATTACCTTGGAAAGTTGCTCCTACTCGATGTGGCACAATGCAGTTCCTATGCACACCGATTACGCAATTGGTGGACCAACCTTGCACCACTTTTAATTTTATAGTTGGTTTTAAGATACACCATCAGAAACCCCAACTTGCAGGTTTTAAATATATTGAATGATCAAAACTCCTGCTAACCAATTACAAGGCAAGAAAAACCTCCTTGGTTTCCTGTGAACATAATAGGAAAACCAAGAGGTGTTTGGCCCACCTTTGTCTCCTTCCCAGGAGCACACATTTTTCAAGGAAATGGACTAGGCCTGGTGTATTGTCATGTTTTAGCCACTTGGGATGAACAAAGCCCGAAAGAAAGAAAAAGGGTTATGGGGTTCCAAACTCGCATTATTAATCACACCAAAGTGACTAGATTGGAACGTAACGCTTTACTAGGGAGAAGCATGGACCTGAACTCCCTTACATGGTTGTTGGTAACATGTGTACTCTTTCAAATGTACATAGCACCAACATTGATTCAATCAACTTGTAATTATGGCGATGCGACCACATGGCACCCTGACCAAGTACACTTGCCTATCTTCAACACTCTACACTTCACTCTTAATGTTGGGAGGGAGGAGGTACCATGTAATTTGACTCAAATTTTTTTTAATACACCTAAAGGTACATCAGCGTTTAGAGAAACAATTATAACCTTTTACGAATCTACACAATTAGATAGTGGAGAACCCAATACATCAAGTTCTTCAAACACACTTTCAAACTACATTCCATGTGTTTCCAACTACCCTTTCGTTATGGGGAACTAGCTCACCAAGAAGGAGAGAAACCAAGTCACAAACTTGTTAATTAAGTATGAGAATGTGTTCGCATTCTTAATGAAAGACTTAGGTAGGTGTAAGACCATGTAATTCCCTATAGACCTTACAAATGAAACACCCATCTATCGAAGGAAGTATAAGTTAAGCAAGCATGAGTGGGAACTGGTAGATGAAAGATGCAAAGAACTCCATGAGGCTGGTCTCATTCAACCATCAAGTTTTGATTTTGTAATCGTTACAATAATGCCAACAAAGAAGGATTCAATTGGATTATGGAATGAGAAAATGATGTGCAAGGATTATATGTCGCAACCTTAACCTTGAGCTCGTGACTAAGGCAAGGGCTTGTAAGTGCGCGGGACAAGAGAGAGGCCCAAAAAACACATCTTACTCCTGGGAGTGCAAAAAGGTGTGTGAGAATGAACCCTCACACTCCCAAGGCAACTCCCATTTGGGGAGTTGGAGTCCCGATGGACTCCCAAATATTTAAGGAATGATTGCAGGGGTCAAAACCCATTAAATTGAGGAGTTCTTTATATCATTGAAAAGCTATTGAAATAAAGATGTCTAAAATGGGCTCGCATGACCCATTTGGACATCTGAAATATAAGTTATGGCCAAAAGAAAGGCCGGGAGTCAAATTGGCAATTTAACTCCCGATCATTAAAAGTCAGGAATCACCTTGATTTCCTTACGTGTAGGTGACGCACGACATACCATTGGAAAGCTCTTGACGAGGGCTATAACTTTGTTTCAAACCTCATGTCAATCGGAGGTCTGTGCACAAAGTTATGGGGCCCCAAAGTTACAGGAGTCCCAATTTTGGGAATTTCGGGACTCCCATTTGGGAGTCTTGGGACAAAAAAACATTTGGATGTGGGCTTCGCGGAGAGGCACAAAGTATACTATAAAGGGGAAGGTGGTGGCTTCCCCCAAGTTCAGGCCGTGGTGAGTTTTGCAAGTTTGAATTTGCCTGTAGCTCGTCTTAACACCAAAAATGTCCTAGTTATGCACTAGCCAACTTGTTGTTTAGTTTTGTGCAGGTCCGTGTGAATGATTAGTTACTAGTCATTCTTCCTAGTCCCATCTCGAAGCTTCAACACACCCCTCTACCTCTAAAGTGCTATGAGCCAGGGAACGTGCCCTAACTCTTAACTTTTTCGCTGTTTTCATTTCAAATTCACATTTGAATCTATTAAGGAGTTTGGGAGTGCATCATTATAAGCCTTTGAACCTGGTTACACCTTAGGATAGGTACCCCATGCCCATCCTTCAAGAACTGTTTGATAACATTGGAGATTCAAACATCTCTCACAATTGTGGATTTAAGGCAAGGTTTCAACCAAATTGTGCTTGTTATGAAGGATCGCAAGAAAATTGCATTCCATCGAAGCAATAAGTTATGGGAATGGCTTGTGATGCCTTTTAGATTAAAGAATGCACCTGTTTTCTTTCAGCAAATCATGGACCAGGTTTTCGAAGGGGCAAATTTCCTGAAGTGCTACATAAATGACATCCTAGTGCATAGCAAGGGACTTTTGCAACACTTGGCTCATTTTGAGGAATCATTCAAGAGGCTCCATGAAGTCAATATGAATATTCATCCTAAAAAGTGTGAATTTGTTGTCACCTTAGTAGTCTACTTTGGACATAGAATTTTGCCAAATGGTATTATGGCTCATTGTTGTGACATGTAGTGTTGTGACATATAGTGTTGTAAGGGTGTAAATCCATAGTAAATTCTACTAAACAAAAAGACTAAAACCAATTAAAGGTAAAAACTAATCAACCAAAAATAGATGCACGAACATATATATACAATGCACAAGAGGAGGCTGAAATGAAATTCTCATGTATTAAATTGCAAAGAAGGAAAGAACATGTAGTGTATGTAGACAATGGCCATGTAATAGTCACCATGAACATCTAGAAATCCAATTTGACTATGGAGGAAACTCTCCCTAACAAAGGAATTCTAGAAAAATTAAAAAGAGAAGGGTAGAGCTTGGCCTTTTATACAGCTGCCAACAAGCTGAAACCTTAAGCACCTAATAACGTACAATCACCTAAGAACATACATTAACCCTAAAAGGCACAATGGGCATGCTCGTAACCAGCTGTCATGTATGAGGCCATGCATACGAGTATGAGAACAATGTGGAAACTATTAATTATTGGACCATTTTCTCAATGATGACTAAATGAAATCAAAACTGAAAACTGTATTGGAATTTTGGGGGTGGTCTTGGTGTTGTTGGAAAGCCCTTAATGAGTCAGATTTAATAGAGTTTATTGCACAATTTTCAAAGCTAAGTTGTTGAAGACATTGATTTTTTAATGGATTTTTTGTTATAAATTCAAACAAATTGCAAAATTTGGGTTTGGAAGAAAAAATGAGTTGAACCTCAATGAGTTCACACTTGGACCAATGGCAAAAACTACACTGGTTCTTTTTTTCCCTCAGAAAACTTGTAGCATGTATAATCTCTATGATGGTAGTACTTCTGGGTGGATGTCATGAATGCTTTCACTACAACAAAATATGGTCTTTCTTACAATAACATGCCATTGCACATGACAAACATGTGAGGTAAACTTTGTGGTTTCATTCATTATAATATAAAATCTGCGATGTTTATTGTGACACATATTACATCAATTTTACAATTTGAAATTAGTGTAATACATGTCACAAATTGTAATAGTAGGGTAAATGTGTGTAAATTTGTGACATGTATTAAACTAATTTCAAATTGTAAAATTGGTGTAATATGTGTCACAATAAATGCTCCCATATTTTACATTGTAATGGATGAAACCACAAAGTTTACCTCACACAAGTGTCATGAGCATAGCCTACTACTATAAGGAAAAACCAATTTCTGTTGTAGTGTTTATTGCTGGTCAATTTTCATTTTCCATTTCCTGCAAGGGAGTGACCCCCACCCCCGCCCCATCCTTGTGAATTGAGAATGTCACACATGGTCCAACTATTTGCATGCTATGAAGCCCTAGTATTTGGAGCTGCTTTGTGACAAATTCAGTCCTGCATATCTGAAAGAATATGTTTTTTCTTATTGCAGTAGGCCATGGTGCATCATAGCATATGTGTGAGAAACGTTGTGGTTTGATCCATTACAATGTAAAATATGTGATGTTTATTGCGACACACACATTACATTAATTTTACAATTTGACATTATAAGTGTAATAGTAGTGGTGTTGTCATGCATTGGGTATGCTTGACATGAGTGTAATCTGAGCTGTTACGGCATTCAAGTGTCCAGGCCAGAGTGAACCAGCACCCAGCAACACACCACTGATGGATGGTGCAGGGACATCACACTGGAGTGCTATGACAAATGAAGAATTTTAATGCAGGGATTTTGTTCAGAGATTTGTGACAAACCTGGGTGTGCTTAATTCATTTTGCATGTCCTAAAGCTCAAAAACTGGGAATTTGAATACTACCTCTCTCCCTATGACAAGGAAATTCTTCTGCTTCTGAAAGAATTCTAAGCTTGTAAAACGTTGCTGTGACTTTTTACAAGGTAATACAGGTAACAATACAAGAGCAGATTGAAGATCATGATGCAAGGGTACTAAGGGGTTCTCATGCAGGGTAGGGAGCAGCTTGACAAGTGCAAATATATTAGTGTAATGGCCCACATTCATAATCCGATGGCAAGAAATGATTATCAATCTCTGGGAATTCTGGAATCTTGTGCAAATTTCTGACACTCACAATTGAAACTATACCCGAAAAAGGTTTTTCCCATGAAAGTAGGCCTTTGGCTCATACAAAGTTGTGAGGTTAAAACACTGCAATTTCTTCCATTTCCATGTCAAATATATGTGGTATTTATTGAAATTGACATTGATGTAAGATATGACATAAGTGTTTTTCTATTATTTTTATTTTTTAATATTTAATTTATAGGGAATTAGCAGAACCCGAAGTGGAACCAGGCAGATGATCACCTGTTCTGCCTAGAAAAAACCAGTAAAAAAAGTAACTGAATGGGATGCCAAAACGAGTTACAGCAAAAGAGGGCTTCCCTTCAAAGATGTGGAATCAAAAGTTGCAATATACAGCCAGCACCTTGCATAGAATTATTGAACTAATTTATCTAAGAATATAGCACCAAAATTAAGCTAATGTGATACTTGTTTGTTAAAGCCTTTGCTGTTTTCTTCTAGTGTAGTTCAGGGCACCTTCAAATGACTGGAATTTATCCCACATAAGATGGGCACCATACAGAGTTGAGTGTATGGATGCACCTTCTATAAGATGCATCCATGCATGTGTGTAAATCACATGGCCTTTTTTCTTTGTGAAGTATATTCAGCTACCTACTACCAGCCAGCCACCAGTGTCAGGGATGGAAACAAAAAGTAGTAGGTGTTCATTGCCCTGTGGAGCTCCGGTTTTTCCTTCCTTAGCTGATGTTTGCAAATCAATTCTCCATTCCAAAGATAAAGTAAAATTCCTTCAAAGAGATCACATACACAAGCGATAGGTATAACGTACCGAAGTGCAGCACCAGCTTCATTCAAGCAAAAGCAAATGATCACAGAAACTTACTTGAGTGATGAGCACAGAAATGATGTACTTGAGCCATGAACACAGAAAGGTACTGTAGGACTGCAACCCAGTTGAGACACTCAATAGGTGTGTTCTGGAAATCATTTGCCAGGAAAAGCAGCAAGTAGACCAATGAAAACTCATGTAGCTCCCATTGCTGATACATAAGTGGGAAAAGTCACTGGAAGTAGTTGGACATCTGCAGTGTGATTCTAGAGGAAGCAGCTGTGACAGGATCTCTGCATCATCACATGACACAGATATCAAAACCTCTTATCAAGTGAACTCCACAAAAACTACGTAACCATTCAGCCCCAAACTTTTAGCTTGGGGATTCAAAATCACAAGATGAATATTGTGGAAAGCCTAGTCTGATTTCTCACTCGTAGATTCTCAAGGGGTGGACAAACTTTACAACCAAGTTATGGTGATATTATGCACTACCATCAAGACAAGATGAAAAAAATAATGCATTTCTATACTGAAAAGCAGTGTGTGTCATTTGTACTTGGAGCCTTTTAACAAGATGAACAGTGCACTTATTATACACTTCTACAAGAATGTCAAAAGAGTGCCATTCATACTTAGAATTAAGATGCCCATTTACTTTTCTTCTCTTCTGGGTTTGTTTATGCAGCTAAATCTCCAAGTGATTAAAAACTGATTAAACATCAAGGGAATAGCACAAGAAGTTGGGATACATGGATCACCTTTCAAAGTGGTTGTGGGTGAATCAGACCATGGGGAAGACCAACCACATTGCCCTTGTTGATGATGGTTAGAACATGTCCACCTCCAAAAGGAGGCAGTAGCCTTAAGGGTGAAGAAATATTGAATCCTGTTTGATTGGCAAACAGCTTGTCATTCTTCTTCTAAACTCATTTCGTCATGGAAAGAAACCAACAGCACTATAATAAATACCAACACAAGAGAAGTAAGCTATCAAATCACTAGGCAATGATAAGGCATCATCAGTTGTCTTCTCTAGTTTCACCAACACTAAGATCAAACTCCATTACATGTATTACATCTCTTGCTTACATGTCCTCCAAGATGAAACATTAATAGACATTACTATGGTTGAGACTTCTGCACCTCCACATTGATTTGTGTCCAAAACCTACAGTAAGGACAATATGGACACCGATGTTATTTTTCAGACTCTTCAGTTCCAGTCATTCTCTTCAGTGAATCAGAGAAGCAATATAACCTGCAAAGTCACACTCAATCCTGCTAACTTGCTCCTTGAAAGCAGCAACTCACTGATCAACCAGCAGCAGTGGGGATGGTGATTGCACAATTCAATACTGGCAGGGAAGATGTTCCTCCTACCTTAATGTTGACAAGGGTAAAATTCCTGCACAGACAGTGTTCACATTCTGGACATACCACCTTCACACAACACCCACAGAAAGCTTAAGGATCAATCATGCTGTTCATATACAAAGGTATTTGCTCGTGTATTATTATGAACTTCAGCAAGGTGTGAAGTGGAAACCATTGCAGAGAAACACCAAGTACACAAAGTAAAGTCACCTGACCCATCAAGGTAAGTGGAAGAAATCTCTGGACATTGGAAACTTTGTGTTGTGATTGTACAGTCTGTACAGCTTCATCAAACGATGAGTTCAGAAATGAAGACACTGATCAAGCTCCACAGAGTACACCCACACATTTAGTTTCAACTTGAGAAGACTGGAGCTTGAAGAAGATTACCAAAACTTAGTCTAAATTTTTTACCCACAAATGCATCACTGCTGTCACATCTTACACTCAAGTTTGCAATCTTGTGATGAGATGATTAGTATTGCTGGTATTTGAGATGAACGATTTTCAAACCTCTCAATACTCAAGTTTACTCTTCGAACACAAGCTCGAAAAGTGATGTACTCTAGCTTGCTGCTCAAAGCTTCAAATCTTTGAGAAATGCAAATGACAGGAGTGATTCTAGCTACATACACTGCAATTTCTTGACAGGTTTGTTTGCTGCAAGAATTTGCAAGAATTACCAGCTGAAAAAGGGCAGAGAAGAAGGCTATCCACTTGACTAACCAACAATTGATGTAACAAATGGTTGGAGAGATCTTTGAGCATGAAGGTACTACTGTTGTTGTAAGTCTCCCTTCCCCAATTTTCACTGGATTTCTTGTTCTGACACTTCCATCATCTGAACTTTCTTTCACAAGGCTACACTGAACCTTCTTCCCCCAGGGCAGCAGGCATGCCATCATCAAACCATTGTGAAAAAAGTCAACCTATGCAAATCTTGATGGCTCCATTAGAGCCCTATGATGATTAGCTCAGAGTATGGGATCATTAATCATAGAAGAATGTTGCCAATTCCGCTCTATATTCCAAATGTTACTGGGGGTATGCAAGGAGCTCCAGGTGCATCTGCCTTCCACCATCCCAGTTTTCAGGCATGAAATCCTTAAACAAAATAAATTTCAACTTTCTGTTTGCAGATCCGCGGTTTGCAGACTCTCTTATTATGATGCAATGCAGCAAGGAGTTGAAACTAGAGATGAATGAGAAATTGTGACTGACCTCATGTGTGTTGCATCCTGCAAGTTGGGTCATGAGCAAAAGACTTCGTTTCATTGCCTTCTGTGATGGCTCAGAGATTCCCATAGTCTTCCACTTATTACTACAACAGAGATCAGTGTTACCAGCATTGTACCTCAAGTTTGCTTCTGTTGACTTTGTATCCAAAGCTTAAAGCCAGAATCTGTCCCCCCACTTGCCACCCACTGTTGGGCTTCATAAACTGACCGGGTGAAATTTTCTCTTTTTCTGGCAGAGATGATCAAGGGCAAGAAAACTCTGCAGCAATGAGTTTCTGTTGCATTTTGAGAAGCAACAGGAAGACTCACTCATGATGTTGGCTAGCACTTTAAGAGGCATAGATAGCCAGAAAGTCAATAGCATATCCTTCAAGCTACAACAAGCAAGCTCATGAGAGTGAAGTTCATTTCATTTTAGCTTGATCCTGTCTGTCCAAGCAAGGGAGTGAGCATCTAAACCTAATGCATAAGAGACACTTGGACATAGACATTGGAGCCTCCTGCACTCCAAACATGTCCTTTTAAGCACAACACTGGTGACCAATTGGATGCAGTACTACATTTTCTATAGTGACAACAAAACATATGTATGAGGTTGGAGAGAAAATTCCACAATAGGAAACACTTTGAAGGTAACCCTCACTTGTGTCAGTTCCAGCCAAACCAAAACAGACATGACAAGAATCAGGGCAGGTTATGCCCACCCACAGTAGGCTTTTCCATGGAAGTATTACGTAAATCTGCCATGTACTGGAGAAACAAAGACCCAATCTCTATAGTGACAAAATGAGAAAGGAGATAAATTACCATGGTGCAATCACAAGTAACATTGTGCACACACAACAAGATCTTCTATCTGCAAAATGCAGAAAGGAAAAAGAGAGGAGGAGAGATTGTAGAGAGAAAGAGGAAATTGGAAAAGAAAGAAATTCTAGACAGGCTGTTTGTATATATGTGCAGGAGGAGGACACAGGAGAATACAATTGTCCAATGGAGAGAAATATATGTAGGAAGGACTCCATGAGCATGTGCATGTCTGTGTGTTTAGAGCACACACCCACAAGCACACAATCCGGATGTGCATGCTTTGTTTTGAGCACAGAGATAAGAGCAAAACACATCATCTGGAGACTGCATGTCAGAGAGAGAGTTACCTGATGGTACCCTACATTGCTCACAGATTTACAAAGCAGCTAAGCATACTGTTTGCAAAATGAGTACCACAGAGAAAAAATTAGCCCTACTTTGCTTTCTTGCAGATTTAGAAAGCAGCCAAGCATGTTCATCACAAAATAAGAGACATCATCCAGGTAAAGGGGCAAAGCACCATAAACCTCCATTACCAGTTGCACCATTTCTTCAGTGGGAGAAAGTCCATAGAAGCTCTTGCTCTATGATTTTTTATCTAGTGTCTGCCTCCTGTAGCACGAGTTCTTGTATCCACCTACTACAATTGTGGAGCTTTTTTCTGTTGCAAAAAAGCTTGACAACGATCAGATACAAATCCAGCTACCTGTATTGTGAACCCCTTGTGTTGCAAAAGGAAGCTTCCTCTTCCATGGTGGGTCATTTGGTCTGCTACAAATTCTTACTCGTACGGGATCTGCATGTAAGATGCATCCGAGAGGAAGGGCACATCGGCGTACATGCCGTTCAAAGCACACCTGATGCAATCCAGCACAATGAAGAGGAAAGCAAAAGAGACGGCTAACCAATAGTGCGCCCCGAACTTGCCCCAGTACACAGCCTGCGGTACCCAGTCGTTCACAGTCCCGATCACTTGTACGATGATCTCCAGCAACATGCCGGTGACGACATGGAAACGCAAGAAATGAGGCCAACGGTTGTTGCGCACCACGCCAAGATACGCCCCGAAGAAATACGCTAGCAAGAACCATCCAGGCAAGGAGCCGATGAGGATCAGGAAAGGATAGGTGCAGAATTCGTAGTCTTCTAGAAATGGGTGCAGACTGTAAGCCGTCTCCGCATACATCCAAGTCTCGCTCAACGGCATCAGATATGGCACGCATGCCAGAATGCGCCACCAAAACTTGGGCTTCTGCGTCATGGGTGGATACCCTTTGAAAGCCGGCACATCGTCCGCTGCTGCCCTTGTTGGATTGTATCCTCCTCCCTCCTCTCCTGTTCTTCCTTTCCGTCTTCTCCCTCTTTCTTCCCTGCCTGAACAACCTTCACCCATTGTCAAAAACCCCGCCAACCTACCGCCATCCCCTTCAAGGAAACAAGAAGAACTCGCCGCAAGTGAGATTGGTGCCACCAGAGCGGATTGAGAGCAGCGCGTGAAATTTCTGCCAGGAGACAGAGAACAAGACCAAGAAGGAGAAGAAGAAGATGATGATGATGATGATGATGATGATGATTGCACAATGGAACGTGGTGCAAGGGACGGTCTTGAAAGGGTGAAGGGAGAGCGGCGAGGGATGAAAGAGAGAGCTTGCGACAACGAACTGGTTTGGCTCATTGTGTACGCCATGACAACTTCACTTCCGCTCCCTCACTTGCGAAAGAGAGAGCAAAAAACACAAACCGAGCGCAACAAACAATACCCAAGCACACGGCGATGCGAGAGACTACATCGTGTAGCAAGCGCGCATCATCATCCTCTTCGTAATCCATTTGGGTAGTCTACCGTCGACACCGATCAGCGATCAGGGATGCATGACCGCTTGAGAGATTCAGCAATTGCGAAGGGGTTTAGGGTTTAGTGTTCAGGATTCTTGCTCTTGCTGATTGTTGTTGTGTTGTGGTTCTCTTGGAGTGTGTGCGTTCTTTGGTGGTTCGGGGGCAACGATGGCTGAGGCTGTGGCCAGGTTGCTGAGAGATGGCGTGGTGGTCGGAGAGCAAGCTCCCGCAGTCATGTTGTGCGACTCATTGCAAACCAGAGCCGCTCCTGCGCTTTTTACCAACTTCTTTGCCTCTCTCACTTCCAACATCGCAGCAGGGCGTGCACAGGCCAAGTCCGTTGTTGTCGTCTCTCTCACCTTTTGTGTCGTTGTCGTCGCTGTGCTGTTTTTATTCCTTCTCTAGATGATCAGAAAAGGAGGATCTTGCCAATGTCTTCAACTCTCTGCAGCATTACAAGCAATGCTCGGAACTATTGTTTCAAGAGGTTCAATTCTCTGTAAAATCCTCTAGACAATCAAAGAAAATTGAGAAGAAAACGGATGTCCAGGGAGGGACAAAGGTCTTTGCCACAAATCTCGTAGCAGCTTCATCATGTTCTTCTTGCAATTGTGGTGGCGGTTTGTGTCTGCAGGGGCTTGGTGGTAGTAGCTTTAAGGAGCACACCTGAAAGCTATACATCATCTTTGGATACAGAGAAGAAGAGCAGGTCCAGTCCTGGTCATTGGTAACCACTACAAAGCCAGCCTCTTGAAATTCCTTGAGCTTTTGTAAGAGGTTTTGAGAGAGAAAAGGAAACAGATAGAGAGATGGAGTGATGACAGCAGTTTCTGCAAGGGAGGGAGCTCTTAGGCTGGTTCATAGTTTACCAGTTTTGCAGAAGTTGTAATACACCTCTGCATTCACTGATAAAGTGAGGATGGGTGGGGGAGAGAAAGCCTTCAGCTGGTTGATTGCTATACAGATCCATTGGGATGGAATGAAAGGATTCAAGGAGCAGAAAAACTTGGAGAAGAAGGACAACGACATACAGAGCTGGAGGCATCATCTGCCTACTCCACCTTGTGTCATGACATCTCTGATCTGAACTCCCTGCTTTCAATCGTGCTTAGGTCTGGCCAAGGTATATTGTTGTGCTCTTTTGTTTGCTGGAGACCAAAGCTTGTTGGTATAGCTTGAATTTTTGTCCTTTTTGAATGTGTCTTGTGCTGCTGCTTTACAAGGGTCTGAGGATTTTGACAGACATGCTGATCAAGTTATAATGGACAGCTCTATCTCAGCTTTTGCATCTGCTTTGAGATGGATTTGTCTTCCTCACAACTTTGTCTTTGTAGCTCACAGCATTTGCTGATGAGAGACCATGGAAGTCTTGAGGGGAATTTGAAGGCAGATCAGGGAAGTGGATGTTGGTGTTTGTAGCATGAACTGATGGATTGTGACGTGTGTGCCTTGACCTGCTGCAGCTGCAGTTAATCAACAAGGCAAGGCACATTTCGCAGTACTCATTGATACTGTTAGTCTCGTTGCCTCTTTGAGAATTTATCAGTTCTGACATGCAGTGTGTGAGACAATTGTTTTGGTTGTTTGCTCTGTCATCCATCAAGTAGCAGCCCCATCTCATGTGCCATGTTCCTCTATTATTTATAGCTGCATACTTGGAATGCAAAGAATGCCCACTTGTACTTGCAACTGGATGAGCATAATTGTGACCCTACCAGAGGACACACTTTCTGAAGATTTGTTTGATGGATGGTCTTACGCAGATTAGTTTTCTCCTGCGTTATCAATCAGTGGCTGCCATTACAAACTTCCTCAGTGCTCTTCGATCCCATGGTATTAGTGTCTTGGACTTCTGTTTTCTGGAGTCTCTGTTTGTAGAATGTGACAAGGAAGTTGAGGAATACCTCATCTGCACAACATATTTAAGCAATTATGTTACCTACATAACAGGAGGGACTTTTCAGAAGAGTGACAGAGTTGGCATGGTTTAGGGTTCAGGGGTCAAAAGTCTTTTGGTACTTCTACTGTTTCAGTGGTGAATTCTGTGTGCATTGAACAACTGAGAAATTCTTATTGTTGGGGCAGAGCAAGTATCAGCATTGATGTGGGTGGTGCATGGTGATCTACATGAGGCAAGAGTGGTTGCTTCCCTGGAGTATGTGGCAACTACAGTTATACATATCAAGCCTCAAATACATCTCCCTGGTCAAATGCTTGAAACTCAGCACAAGAGAGAAACTCAGCGCTATGGCAGGATATACGTGCGTCAAAAAAAGCGAAATGGCCGAGTGTGGGAACAGGTATGTGCTTTTATTCCTTAATTGTGCACTAATAGAAAGGAGCTTAGCAGGAGATACTTGGGAGGTTAACAAAGAGGGCCTCAGGGTGAACTTGTCTCCTGCCATAGCCGCAACAGATGAACTTGAATTCACCAAGAAAAAGACTTCTGCTGTGATCCATTGCTTTTACATTTGACATGGATGCAGTAGTTACTTGTTTAAAGAAACACAGATTGTGAATGCTTGTTGGGCAAGTCATGCAGGTTGAGGAATTTCAAATTGAAAACTCAGGTGTGAAGTTTGCACCAGTCACTCTCACGACAGAGATGCATCAGGCTGTCAGCCTGACAAGTAGCATGCCTAAGGTGCAATCCTGCCTCCTTTCTTAGTCATACTGTGCAACTTCAGTGATGCACACATCCACTGGACAGGGAGGAACAGGTAGACCTGACTCTGAGTTCAAAGGAATATGCAAAAAAATTGTGCAGGTGCAATTCAATTTGGAGCTCTCAGACAAGGAACGAGAGGATCGATCAAAAGTTGTGCTTCCATTTGAACATCAAGGTGTGTGTGTGGGTGCAGCAGATTTGAGATAAGAATTAGAAATCCAATATAGGTGCCCAACCCTTGTTCATCCAAAAAATATGGCAGCTGCTGACTTTTGTTTCTTCAAATGTGCAGGTGATGGCAAAGAGGTCCGTATTTATGATGGCAGACCAGATTCTGTTCAATCAACATTTGGTAGCTTGAATGTTGTCAACGGAGGTTCAAGACATCCTGAAGTAGTAGGGTCTGTTGCACATAAGCCAAGTGGAGTAGGAGAAATTCATTACTTGCGAGACTCGGATGATGAACGGCCTGACTCCGATGAGGATCCTGATGATGACCTTGACATATAAGAACTACAAAAGAATCAACACATTGCCTAGTGGCAGTAACCCATGAGCATGCAAGTAGACAGGTATGCAAGGATCTTCATGGAATGTGGATTGCAAAGCAACCTAGACTTTCAAAGTAACCAAATCAAGTCTGAAGGTTTCCAGTTCTGCAAATCTTGTTTCATCTCCAAATGCTTTGGCTTTACACTGGAAATACGTCAGCATTTGCATGACTTCACCTTTTTTTGTGCCTCCATGCACACACATGTCATGATTGATTCCAAAGCAACACTGGACATGAATCCAAGTACTCCTGGGATCATACCAAATGCATGATTCTTCAGGTGGAACCCTGAAACAGAGAGAGGACTGCAGGCCCACAGTTTACTGGTTTTCTGAAATTCATTAAAAAAATGGCAGGAGAAGATGCCGACGGATGCCAAAGGTCCTCACTACCAAGATGCCGTTGCAGCACCACTCAGACGAATGCTAGCTTTCTTGCTAGCCTCTCTAAGGTGCCTATGTGTACCAATGGCATGCCAGGTAGCCACACCCACTTCCACAGTGGAGGTCCAGGCCTGTTTAAGCACTCTATCACTAGTGAATGTTTCTGCAGAGTCACTGGTGAATGTTTGCTTTGTGTTGTAATTCCTTGGAAAATTATAAGTTATTTTGAGATTGTTGACTACTTTTGTTCTTCAGTTGGTTCTCCAAGGCCTCTCTACATTCATTGTGTATTGCCATCTGAACCCAACTTCATTTTTCTTCAAAGGTTGTGGGCACTTTCTTCAATTCCTTTTACTGGGCCAAACATCAACCCCTTATTATGCTTGGAGTTTTTCTTGAAGGATCAAAGGGATTTCTATGCCAAGAAATTTTAGATTCATGATCTAGCCCAAAAAAAGCAAGAAGATGATTCAAATGTAACACCTGAAATCTTTCCATCCTTATCCCACAAAGCCACTACAATGAACCCACTAAAATCAATTTGAAAACCTGCACTTTAGAGTTTAAGCATGATAAAGGCTTGAAGTGATTCTATTTGATCCTCAAGGGCAGCGAGGAACTAAAGGTAGCAATTTGGAATGCCATTTGCGATTATAACATTTCTTTGTGCAAATTCTTTTCAATTCCTCTTACAATTACCTCGTAGAGTCTTCAACTACTCTTGCTTTTTCTTAGCCTCTCGTGCCACATTAGTTTAGCTATGAAGACGATCCAAAGAACATTAAGTTGAACCAAGGAGATCCTCCACATCACCATATTTCGTGACTTTTTATATTGTAGAGTAATAATAATGATAAACTTTTGGTGTAAATGTGACTAAAATCTCTTTCCTGACATGCACTAAAAATAACACCAAATTTTAGCACTTAATAGTTCATAGCTTTTACCTATGCCAAACAAAATCTAGAGTTATAACCAGGTCCCCCCACCCCCACAATTTTTGTGAAAAATTTGGTGAATTATTCCAATAATTTAGCAAAATTAGTGAAATTTTTACATACAAAAAAAATACCTAAATTCTTTATCAAAAATAAGGACAAAATTTGTCAGGAAATAAAAACACTGGTAATAGGCACTTCCATTTCAAAACCTATATTTGCACTTTATGACCATGATTATATAATTGAAGTGTCCATTATCTGCTACATTTTCCTACATTTCTAACACAACCATCACAAATATTGCATTAGATGTCACAAACTGCCGACCTCTCAAAATTACTCCAAAGCTCTTCAAGCACCATTAGGTATATGAGCAAAGGGTTTTAACTCCAATTATTCCGATGCTTGTCAAGGCTTGAAAGCTACAACCTGCTGAAGTCTTAAAATACACAAAATACCAAACCAGTCCCTAAAAGCAAATTGCCCATCAAAATTCAACTCTGGAAAAAATAACGTGGGCAATAAGGTGGGTTGCCCTATTTACTCCCAAAATCACAAATTTCTACACTGGTTTTCACCAACCAATCAACATGCTACCTATCACCCTGAAAAGTGACACTTGTACCCTCATGGTTGGTCAATTTGTGTTTTTGTTGAGTAATTCTTTGAATCCATATTTTCCAACTCCATCCTGCACATAATGCGACAAAGCATTCAAAGTACCCGACTTCAAGCAAGATTGCGGGTGGATTTTGTTAGCATTATTTTGTCTTGCAATCTCGTGTAAGCCTACATGGGAGTATAATTGCATTGTTGCATGCAATTTGCCCACTAATTCTCTCAATTTATCCATCTGGCTCACCTCTTGGTCTTTGTTAGTATGCCCATCAGTGTTGTTGGATTGATCTATTTATATCAATGCTGCTCTAGAACTTGTAGACTTGTTCCATTTTGTAGCCGATTTCTTTCAAGAGTCCAGCAAGCTGCACACAACCAGTGAAAAGGGTCTCAATACATCCACATCCCGACTCATGTTTACTCATCTGCTTTCTTTCCATCGTTGTTTATCAAAGATCCTAGCACTCGGATTGTATTACAGATTGACAGTGATGTTGAATCACTAGTGAGAAACACATATCTATCAAATAGCAGAAAATCTCCAAAAAACAACAATTTGAAGAGCATGACAAAGAGTGCAGTCATAACCTTATGAGAGTCACTCACAAAGTGTCAGACCATCACCTTCATCATGATTAGCAGTGATGAGTTGGATGGTGCAACATACATGGCAACATAGAAAGAAATAATTTACTCAGTTGCCGACAAAGAAACCACTGGTTTGGGATTTTAGAAGAAGCCAACTGAATTGAGTACATAATAGAATATATTGGCACTTACAGGGGGTAAAGAACAGAGTACATGCTGATGATTATTACCTCTCCTTGAGAATCCTCATCTTCTTTGCCTCCACACACATGCTCTACTAATCCAGATGGTCCAGATACCTGCAAAGATACAACCCATTTCCTGTAACGAATGTAATGTGAAAGAGCCATACATCCCTTATGTGAATGATGTGCATTCTCTGGTGTAATTCAGAGAAGATTTCACTGCAACCAGCTGTTGTGAAAGAAGAAAGAAATTGTAGGTGTTATTGTCAATTTGCCTACCAAAATGAGAGTATCATGAGATGGACGTGGTAAGCCTTTCATGATCACATCCTTGTTGATGCGACCAAGCCCACCCGTCCAGTCTGTTGCTGCAATGTCTACCATATAAAACACCTGAAGGATATGGACAACAGTAGGTTAGCATGTATAGTGGCAAGACATGAAAGATTCATGTAACAAAGAAGCAAGCAGGCATAGTTGGAAATTCTGCACTCATCTGCTCCCAGGTACCTCTCAAATGTACAACTAGCATGAAGCAAGGAGCTTTGGTACTTGGCACTTCAACAGCTCAGAACAATGAAATCCTGAAATACCTTGAAGTTAGGGTGGGCATGTGCCAAATCATCAAGATTGTCTTTGAGAAGGATGTTCTCAGGTGACAAATTGGCATAAAGAAGTGAAAGCTGCCAGCCACCAATGGTAGGAATGTGGTTTAGCACACAAAAGGGAGGATAGTCAGCCCAAACTTGTTACACTAACAATTCAGAACATCCCATCCTCCCTAAAACAGGAGTCTGAGAAGTAGAGTAAGTGGAAGTGATAAGAAATTCCAGGCAGTAAACCTGTGTATAGTCATTGGGATTGGAAAGAATGGCATCAATTATCTGCAGCATGGGGGTGATTCCTGTACCACCAGCAATCTGCAGCCAAAACTTTATATTTGAGATATGACATCAACAGGTCAACTTCATACCTGCAACATATATTCTACTGAAACCAGGGCCGCCAGAAAAAAAAAAAGCACTTATCAATGGTTGTTGCACAAGGATTGAGAGGACTCTAGTAAGCACAGTGTGAAAAGCTAGGAGAAGATATGCTCATGTATCAAGAGGTTTATCTCATGAAGGAAGGTTATTCAATTATCTGACCATGAGATTGGGCTTGGGCTTACCATACCCAAATGCCTCTTCATGTTTGCTTTGTATGGCAGCTTTGTAACAGGCCTACACATTGATCACAGACACAGTTAGCCTGTACATCTTCCAACAGTGGATTTCAACAGCCTCAAATACCATTTTTGAGGTACTCACAAACCAGATTGCTTGTCAACAATTTGTGACACACATGCTTGATTTGTTAACACACAAACCTCCATTTCTTTCTACATTATGGTTAAAAAAGAGATTACCCATTCACTTCAAGAGTGTCTCCTGGCTTCAGTTGTGCAATATGGCAGCTCATTTTACCTTCTGGATAGAACTGTAACAACAAAAAATACTTGTAAAATTATGCTGTTATCCATGAGTATGAAAAAGGAGATACAGACGATAGGTGGAGATACTACGTCACACTTGTTGACAGACCCCCAGCCTCATTCTACAAGTACCAGAATTTGGTATATTAATAGAACTACAAAACCTTGAAACCCTTCTGTAGGAACAGTTAATAGCAACAATCAACCATTGAAGATGCTCCAGCTCTTCACACATAAACTGCTAAACCTCAACTTACTGACTCCCCTCACCACAACACAGCAGGATTTTCAACCTTCTAGAGATTATCATAGTGAGGGATGAACTAACCTTAACCATTAAATCACAATATCCCTTTGCATTTGGATCTGAAATTGGTGTGTAGCTGGACCAGAGGCATTCCAATTACAACTGGTCAGCTCACAGAATCCTACTCACAGAGCAAAAAAAACACAGCCACTTTCAGATTCAAAAACTAGTCTGAACTGCCTGACAACACTAACTTTTTTGCAATCACCTCAAATGCATGAACCTAGCACAGGCAAGAAAAACTTTAGACCTTGCTAATCTTTGATGGAAGGAAAAAAAAACACAAAGGTACTTACGGGCGAATGATACTGTAGGATCTTCCACTGCCAGTGGTTATAAGTACAGCCCTGTGCAAAAAATGAAAGACTTTTGTGAGCTGCTGAAAAATATTTCTTATGAATCATATTCAATCATAAAACTCCTTGCAAGCTTGAGAGGAAGGAAATTTGCTGATTTCCTCTCTTGGTTGTGGTACACTGTACAAATAACTCTCCTGCTGTTCATACCAGAGACATGGAGACTTACCACATAACCTTTGCAAGAAGGTGATCTCCTCATATTACCTTGTCAGTAAGCAGGAAGCCACAGGGAGACCTAGCTTTGCATTTGGATCAAATGTAAACCTGCTTAAAATCATGAACTGCCAATAGATCACATATTCCAAACCTCTGAATTGAATGTCCATAAACAGCAAAGGTTAATGTACATGTCGGAAAATTGACACACAATTGCATACACTAGCCCAGAAAAGGAAATTAGAACCCATAGTGAAGGAGTAAACTCCAAGATCAAATATAGAAAGAAATCATGGATCAAGTAAGCAAAGAACCTGTAGATCCTTGTATTGTGTGTAAGTGGATGAGATTCTTGCAGGGTGAAATTCACCCACTGCTTTGGATTCAAAGCTGCAAAAGTGCAAATTCCAAGATTTAGCAAAACTGAAGTTTCTTTCTGATTTTGAGTTTGTTTCAAAAAATGCAAGTCTTAGCTTTAAGAAATGATTAGTTCTGGAAACAATCATGAGAAGTTAATTATCTTAATTGGCTCTATCTGAATTGATTGAAGGACAAAAGGAGGGATAGAAAAGCACTAACCAAAATCCTTGCTTCTCTTTGTATGGATTGCTGGTTCTGACTGCAACAATTGTTGAAATCAAAAAACCAACTACAGACCAGTGTTATCACAGAGCTAAAATTTGAAGAACCTTTCCTAACCAGAAAACTGAATCAAAAGCTCAAGCTTGACAACCATTTCATGCAAGATTTTGCACAAAATTTTGAAGCAAGCCAAGAACTCATTAGAACCCTAGATTGTCAGCATCATCACTGCAGAAAACTCATGAATCTCAGTGTGAGCATCATTGCAGAAAGCATTTGAAATGAATCTCAGTTTGAGCATCACTGCAGAAAACAAACACAGGAATGCTGTTGAATTTGTCTTCAATTTGAGAAGAATTGGAGTCTTTTTTTCCTTTCCAGGAGAGAATTCTGCAAATGCTCTCCTTTGATTCCCGAACACTGATCTCGTGCTACAACAGGAAGCTAGTGAAAAGCTATTAAAGCAAAAACAGAAAGAAGAGAAGAGAGCGAGCCTGAGTGTTGGGAAAGAAGAAAGATCCTACCGAGCGTGGTACGGCGACATAGAGTGCTGCAATTCCCACCAGTGCACAAATTGCAGCGAATTTCAGCTCCTTTTTGTTGCTCGCTTCTTCTAGTGATGCCATCGATGAGGAGGAGGAGTCGTGCTGCTGCTGCATAATCTATGTCTCTAGCAGCGCGTCTCCTCAAGATTCTTCTGCGAGTGTTTTGGCCAGTTTCTTCGGATCTGGAACCGTCCGTGCGTCATCACGTTTGGAAGGGATATGAGAGATGCATTTGCGCAAAGTGTCTCGTCAAAACTTCGACAATCCACTCGCCGGATTTGTGTTCTCACACGTGTTTTGTTGTCATCGATTATTGCAGATGACCCCGTCCGTCGCCACATGCCTCGACACCCTTCCCGATGCAGAATTTGAGGAAGATCTTGAACAAAGACAGGTCTGCAATCGTCCAGAAATGCAAAGATCTTCAACAACAACCATCTGCAATTGTCCAGAAATGCAGGATCTCAAGGTAAATCTTTGATCTAAATCCTCAATACTTTTCATAATCTCAAATGCTCTTTCTCTTTCCAAGTTGTTCAACACGAGAGAGAGAGAGAGAGAGCAAATACGAACTTCAATATATGAGCATTCATAGTCATCTTCAAGGTGATCTTATTTGTTTCATTTATTCTGTTGAGTTTTATCACATATAACACTACCATAAACTTTGAATATCAAATTCTATCTTAAATCATTGTCTTCATTATGCCATGTTTCTATCTTTCTTGTGAATTTTGCAATTCCAATTTGAGAGGAGTTTGAAGATTTTTTTGCCATATCCACCAAAGGTTAGAAAAGGTTTTCATACTTGTCACATAATTTAGTTGTTTTTGTCATGATGCCAAGGAGAAGTGAGAGAAAGAAACTAGTTCAAGAGTTGGAAGGACTATTGACCCATGTGCTTGTTTACCCATGTGCTTTGAAGATAGTACTGACAACAGTGATGGAGGCAAAGGATCAAAAGTCCAAAAGCCTTGATTCACTAGAGAGTGTTATTTGTGAAAATGATTTGACTCATGATGAGTTAAACTGTCTTCTTGTCTTGTACATGGCCATTAGTGCACAAAAGTATTTCAGGGAGAGAAATAGGGTCCTTAGAAACAAAAGTTTTGTTCATAACATCATTCTAAAGTTGTAAGATGAGTGTTTCAAGTAGAAGATAAGGATATCTATTCAATGAACTTTGTTCATAACATCATTCCAAAGTTGTAAGATGAGCGTTTCAAGTAGAAGATAAGGATATCTATTCAATGAACTTTGTTCATAACATCAATCCAAAGTTGTAAGATGAGTGTTTCAAATAGAAGATAAGCATATCTATTCAATGTTTTGAGCAAATTCTAAAATGAATACAAACCCATTACATTTTTCAGAACATTTATACATTGGAACAAGCCACAATACATTTAAAACTAATGAGAAAAAATTATGTGTATATATATAAACAAGGATAGAAATTCATCCACAAAAGGTACAAGGCATGTTGAAGCAAATGTAAATACACAAAAGGAAAACCAAGATAATCAAAACATTAATAATGAAGTGAAAGACAAAATGCTAAAAGGGCATCCTTTGCCACAAATCAACTAGTGATGGAAATGCATTAGCTAATATGTGTGGAAGAGATGAAAAATTATGACTAAACGTGACAACCCATTGAAGGATCATGATAGCTTATGCATGTCAAGGCTATTGACACTCGTTACTTATTAGAAGATATGAGCATCAAAGGTACCAAGGAAGTTTGTTAATGGCAAGCTATATTGGCATGTACACAATAAGTCAAAAAGGAATCAAAACAAGGATGGAGACAACTGTAGATCTCTATAACAAAGGAAATGAAATCATCTCCTGACAGTTGCTCTACATAGGATCATGCCTTGTCTTGAACGGCAATTGTTTTTACATACATTATAGTCGTTGAAACACATTGCACCAAATCTGTACGAATCAAATCAACAATGACAACATCCACCGAGGTTCAAAAATTGTCTTTGGTGATGACAATATCCACCCCTTTCCATATATGACGAAGAAAAGGTGAGAAGCCTCTCACTATACGTGAGCTCCACTCTCTAACACAATAGTTGCAACGATATCTTGAAGTGTATCATGGGTTGTAGTGCACTCACTTTCGCACAAGCAACTTAACAAATGGATACCCAAATCATCGATGTTGTATGACCACACTAACATCATGAACACTAGTAGAAATCATGTCGTTTCCAACCATTCCTTGTGCAAATATATGCAATTGAATGTCGCCTACAACTACAAATGGTTGCTTATGCAACTATTTTTCAAATTTGGATGAATTTTGGTCATTCTTCAACTAGTTGCAACTATGACCTATTTCATCTTTCCAATAGGTTGATTTTTCATATTGTTTTTGTATTTTTTACAACATTGTATATACATACTCAACACATGCAACCAAAGTAGCCACATTATAGTTGCATAAGGTATGTATGCTACCTAGTAGCTACACGTATAGATTATTTAATGGTACATACATATTTATATGTATATACTTACTTACTAAATACCTACCTACCTACTTATTAAGTACTTACATACTACCTACTTCATTATTAAATACCCACGTACATACCATCTACCTACCTATTACATACCTATGTATGTACCACCTACATACCTACTTAATTACTATATACCTACCTACCTATTATGTACATACCTATTTACTTAATTATTATATACCTTCCTACCTACCTATTTACTACATACGTACTTACCTATTTACTAGGTACCTACATACATATATACCTACATACCCACTAGCTACCTAATAGGTTATTTAATTATAAATAATTATTTAAAGGTTATCTAAATAGGTATTGAAAATAAATAATTATGTGAAGGTTATTTAAATATGTACTTAAAATAAATATTATCTAAATAGGTACCTAGTAAGAACTTATGCTACTTAAAAGGTAGGCTATGTAATAGTATGTGCTAAGGAATAGTTACAACTAGGCTACAATTAAACAATTAGGCTACAACTAAAATTTATCCCATATTATTTGTCTTCTTTTTTAAATTTACAAACTATATAAGTAACTTGGTTTGGTGTAGAAAACACATTCAATTTTTTCAATTACCATATGGGAGGAGCTAATCACATAGGCTCCACCCAAAAGACTCAACTTAAAATAAAATAGGATTTTGTTGTAAAAGTTTTGAACCTAGACCTACCTACCTATTTACCTACCTACCTACCTAGACCTATGGCTACATGGCCTAGGTTTAACCTAGGTGCCACATGGCCTATTATAAATGGCCTACCCCAAAATTAAGTTAAATACTTTAGGCCACCTAGCTAGGCTAGGTGGCCTAACCTAGGTGCCATGTGGCCTATTATAAGTGGTTTAACCCTAAATTAACCTTAAATGATTATAGGGAAATCTTAAATTGCCACATGGCATAATTTTAAACCACCATGTGGCATAATCTAGTTGTTTTAATTAGATGGTTGAAAAAAATGAAATATTTGTTTTACAATATATTTTGAAAAATCCAAATGATGCCACATGTCACATTCTTAGGCTACCACATGCGAAAATATTGGTTTGCACTACAAATGTAATTGCAAGTGTAGTTGTAGGAACTCATCCCTGGAAACATATAAAATTTCCATACTCATTTTTACAAAAGAATGTTTCATATGTTGTTTATAATTAGTAGTCATTTATAACTTGTCATTTGTTATTATGCTGATTTTTAGTTTCAAGTGTTGCTTGTAATTAAAATTTAGTTGCAAATGACATTTTTTCTACTAATGGAAAGATGCGCAATTGTAGGATGTGGTATACCAAAACAAATATGGAGTGCTATAAAAAAATGGGCAAAGGAAAAATGAAATGAAAGGGTAGTAGGACAAGCTAATAACCAAGCCCTTACTATTAAACCTACATAAAAGCATAGATGTGGTCACACAACATCCAAAAGAGCATCTTCTAAAAGCGAAATAAATTATTGTTTGTGTAGTTGGTCCATTAAAGAAAATTGCATTTGAGGATAGAATTGCACCACTAAACTTTGAAAGGCAAGACTTGTGATCAAAAGCTTTAGGTAACATTGCATGGGTATCCTTTAATGCGACCTGGACAGGATAAGTACTAGTCTCTAAATGTGCCACCACATCAAGAAGAGTAGGGTAATCATCCTATTGAACATGAGATATTAGTGCAAGAACAATCAAAGCCTAATATCTTAAAAAGGTAGGGGCAACACGTCAAACCATTAAAGGAAGGCTTATCCCCCTTAAAGAAGTAAGAAAAGTGACCTGATGAAGAGCCAAATGGCCCATTGTGGTGCCAAAAGTTTTTGACTCTAATAATTTTTCCAACATAGTTATGATACGAACATCAAACCCGGTATAACATTGCAAGATACCTAGTGATGGAAATATAGTATGTTATAAATAGCTTGGTTGTTGGGCATAACAAAGTGAAAGCATCGCAAAAGTTGTTTGAAGATTTACGAGCATAGGAAGGCTAACAATCATGTTAAGGTCTTCCTAAAGTGCCTTTGATACGAAATACTCCACAAATGGCAAAAAACCCGTTGGAACACCTATAATATGAAAATCGGATTCAAGTGCAAAAAAACCTAGAAGAAGTGATATAGACTGGGCTAACCCTTGTGGAAACTAGGCTACACATTTTGTCAGTTACACTAAAAATCCTAATGCTCCAAACTCCTCTTATAATTGCAAAAAAATAGGTAACACACCTGAGGTAAGATCAACTATGTGCATATCATCTACCAACAAAGGAAAAATACAAAGTAAGGTGGGTTACTACAATAGGACAAAAAATATGAAAATGAACTAGTGCAAACAACATTTTTCCCAAAAGATTCCCTAGTCGTGTATCAAATTTGAATGAAATGATTGTGAGATCCCCATGTCTAAAAACTTCCAATAAATATAGTGGAAATGGGTGTGCGTAAAACCAATGAACAAATGGGAAAAGTTGATCCAAGGTGCCGATACAAAATTGCAACTCTTGAAAAATAAATGTTTGAAATATTGAATTAAATGCGTTTCGAACATCCACCTATAATACCACCCATTCTAGATGTAAATCCAACATAGCTTTAACCCAATGAACCAATGTCTCGCACTTGCTTGACATTGCCACTCCAAATTGGTGTGGATTAAAATGCTTTGCAAATGTATCCTTAAACTAAATAACCAATGTGTGGGTGACTAACTAATAAATCACCTTTGCAATCACGTTGGGTTGAACACCTCTAATTTGTTTCTCCAAAATTAATAGTCATGATGAAACAAGCAAATGTGATATTGATGGAGGAACATGACCATGAACAATGTGCCTACATATCTCAAAAAAAAATTCAAAACCACAACCAATGTCGTAACCCTAACCTTGGGCTCGCGACCAAGGCAAGGGCTTGCAAAAAGGTGAGACAAGAGGGAGACCCGGGAGGCACATCTTATATTCCAAGGAGTGCAAGAGAGTGTGAGAAAATGAACCCTCACACTCCCAAGGCAACTCTCACTTGAGGAGTTGGAGTCCCGAAAGACTCTTGAATATTTAGGGAACGTTTACAAGGGTCAAAATTCATCACTTTGAAGACTTCTTTATATCATTAAAAAGCTATTGAAACGTAGATGTCTAAAATGGGCTTGCATCACCCATTTGGACATCTTAAACACAAGTTATGGCCAAAAGAAAAGCCAAAAGTCAAATTGGCAATTTGACTCCCGACCATTAAAAGTCGGGAATTGACCCAATTTCCTTGCATGCAGGTGGTGTGCAACATACCATTGGAAAGCTTTCAACAAGGGATATAATTTTTCTTTAGACCTCATCACGATCGAAGGTCTGCACACAAAGTTATGGGACTCCAAAGTCGCGGGAGTCTCGACTTTTGCAATTTCAGGACTCCTAAGGGACAAAAAATCATTTGGATGTGGGCCTCGTGAAGAGGCACAAAGTATACTATAAAGGGGAAGGTGGTGGCTTCCCCCAAGTCTAGGCCGTGGTGAATCTTGTGAGTCCGAGTTTGCCCGTGGCTCGTCCTAGCACCAAAAGTGCTTTAATTATGCATTAACTGTTTGGTTTGTGCAAATCCGAGTGAATGATTAAGTGCTTGTCATTCTTCCTAGTCCCATCCGGGAGCTCCAGCATGCCCTTCTACCCCCCCCCCTAAGAACTACGAGCCAAGGAGCATGCCCCGACTCCTTGCTTTTTTGTTGTCTTCAATATGGACTCACATTGGAGTCCATTATGGAACTTGGGGGTGCGTCAACCAAAATCATCAAGGACAAAAAAATCCTGCAAAAGCTCATACACCATACTTGAAAGACCGCCGAATGAAAGATATGGTGAACGTGTCAAAGTAGAAATAATTTTTTTTTATCCAAAACAAAATCCATCTCTAGATGAAAATCGTCAACAAAAGGGGGGAAATCAACCTTAGCCAATGGATGAAAATGGCGAAGGGTCGTAATAGTTTTAGGCAATGGGCCATAGGAGTGTTATGGGCCAATGCATGCACTGCTTGAATAAACTCCTCTACATGAGCAAGTGCTCGTGCGCAACACAATTGTGCTGATGGAGATGGAGTAAAATGTGATGCCATTTATAAAGATCTTTAGGAAGCCAATGCCAACTATGGTCTAATTATATGCTCCTCTTGTAATGTTTCCAAGTCCCTTGCCATGAACCGATGCAAATAAGCACGAATCTCTTAATAGTCTTTCTCACCATCCCGTGGTAGAAATGACAAAAATAGGAATGGAAAAGCAAAAATGCATGCCAAGTTGCTATGTCAAATGGATCAATGGCTTGGGAGCAAAGAGATCTCTCTTGACGCCAACGGACCTTCCGTCCACTCAACACACTGCTCCAGCGAAGCTACCAATGCCCCGTTCACTCTCCTCTCGGAAAGTCTACTCAGCAAAAGGAAGTACGCCGCTGCCACGCCAGAGGACCCGGCCCCAACCAGCGCTTTGCATAAGTGTCAAGCCCCAAGCACGCAAGCAGCCACTACTCGGAACGATGGGGAACCAAACGAAGAACGCCTTCAACAGCCATCTCCGCCGAGCTCCCATCGAGAGGCCTCATCGCAAAGCGCAAAAGAAGCAGCCGGGGTTCAAGGTAACTCCTCCCATTCTCAGGTTCTTCCCAAAACCTCTACTCCTCTTTCCCGCATTCCTGAGTTGTTTTCGGTAGTAGCAGGCAAGGGTCAGAGCTCATAATTTCGGGGCTCTACCACCGAAAGAAGGGTAGCAAGGGGAGGGTCCCGGCCAAAGAATCAGACCCAAGCAAGAGATTTGCCTCAAGAGGTAGACCGACCATCACTTCGGCCACTCCACCCAACAGTGCTCTAACCACGCATCCAAGCAATGGACCAAGACCGACCGCCCCCACGGGAGCGGATCCCCAAGGCCCATCGCCAGTGGATCCGAGTATAGAATTAGAAGCAGAGTTCCCCACCGAGATGGTGATAAAGATGCAGGGCGCAGCTGCAAAGAAAGCTCGTAGAACCGTTATTGGGCGGACATTGGGGGGAAGAGTTTCGTTCAAAGCTCTTCACGAATGTCTGAAACTCCATCTGCCCACCTCCTTCGCCTTCACCACGCTCTTGACAAGAGATTACTTCCTGATTCTCTTCGATAGCAAGGAAGGGGCAATAACAACCAAGAAGCTTACCACTGTGGATTGGAGCAGGCTGAGCCTTTCTTTTTCCAGATTTTCACCGAACTTCGACGCTAGTGCTCAAGGAGCGGAAGCGCTCCTAACGCACATAATCAAAGTGCAATTCCCTGATTTGCACGAACAATTCAGGAATGCAAAGGCCCTCACCATAATGGCCAATAAGCTCGGAGAAGTACTAGATATAGAAGCTGCGGACTCCTACATAAAGAGGCCGGCTGGCCCCATGGTCACGGTGGAGGTCCATGATATCTCCAAATTAGCGGGATTCATTAGAATCCCATCCATGTCTGAGGGCGTCGGCACCGTAAACACCATCAGGCAAAAAATCTTTTTCTCTAGTTTGCCAAACCAATGTAGGAAATGTCGCAAGTTCGGGCATCATGCCAAAGTTTATAACACGAATTTAGTTAGGCCCTAGGAAGGTCTGACACATCTCAACCCCGCATTGAGAGCAAGTTCAGGCGGGGCCTCAGACCCGAGAGAGGCAGCCCATAACTCTATCAGAACAATCAAATCAAAGTCGTCCTCAAGCGCCCCACCCGAACTCAGGAAATGAAAGGAGGCAAACTAAGGGAGGAAGCTCCGGTGGAAACGGGCTCCCCCCAGATCCCCTCACAACCATCAGGGCAGGGCAACCCCGGCCTTGAGAGACCAGCCCAAGTAGTTAACTCAAGGAACCCAGAGAGCAAAGGGATGAGTGACCAGGAGATGCCCGATCTCCCAGAATCCGCAACTTGTTCCAAGGCCGAGTCACATATGGAGAAGGAGCAACGCTCAGTAAGCACTCTCTCGCCAAACAACAAGCCATCCTTCGGCTTCCCAGCTCGGGAAGGTCCCCAGAGGGCAACGAGGGAGGCAACTTCCAACCCTTTTGCCACCCTAGGCTAAAAGGGCAAAGAGGCCCCAGGACCAAGCGTGCCCCCAGGTGAATCGATGGAAGGCTGGGTCTTTTAAGGGAAGAAGAGGAACGCCCCAATTCGGGCTTCGCCAAGACAGGAACCACCTCAGCCCCCCCTTCACACCCCCCAAAGGGACGTCACCCCAGGCGGAAAGAAAGGACTCTTACACTCAGAAGTGCACCAATCCTACTTCACCTCCTTGGGAATCTCAGTCCCGGCTAACAAAGAGCCCTTTAGAGCCAGATTCTGGCCGGTTCTAACTAGAGAAAAGGACGCTCAAAAAGAGATGTTGATGCACTCCAAAATGCACACCTTGCCGAGTCTACCGCTGAACATTAGATACTCAGGGCCAACAGTTGAGCCCAAGGTGGAGTGGACTCCTAATGCAGCATGGGTGGACCTCATTCATAGAATAGAGGTTGAGTTGGAAGAGCAAATCCTGAGATTCAAGTTTAACATCAATGAAAGACCTCAGTTGGAATGGTCCTGGCAAGAAGAGTTAAACAGGGGGGGGGATGGAATGCACCATCCTAGTCTACATCCACACGGGAGTAAAAGGGGTGAGTGTTCAAAAAAGGAAATACCTTCATTGGAAGGCCCTGGAGCAAACTCCCAATCTGAACAATGAGGTAGCGTTCGTCGCCCCGACGCACAACCTTCTAATGAGGTCGGGTGCGGAAGATACGACCCGCCAAATGCTTAAAAATAGATCAGCTAGCATACGTGCCTCCCCTCAGGCCGCTAGCAAAAAAAAGTTCACCAAGCTGGATATGAAGATATTGATGAACCCGGAAATAAGCAGCCTGGGCCCAGCCCAAGGCGAACACAAGGAAGAGTGCCCGGAAAGCAAGCTCACGGCCAACGACACCATCAGACCCTCGGGATTGATCAGCCAGCCGGCTGCCCGCAACCGGTTAACTTATGTTTGAGAAGACCTTCACTATGGTCTCCCTCAATGTCAGAGGCATGAGGGTTAAAATGACCAAACCAAAACAGGTGAAGGCTTGGCTTTCATCGCTCCCAACCCCATCGCAAGTCATTCTTCTCTAGGAGCACCACCTCGGGAAGGTGGAAGCCCAAGACCCCACTAGAGGGGTTGAGTTCTGGCAGGGCGAATCATATTGGAATGAGGGTGTCCCAATGGGACGCTCCTAGAGAATCAGCGCCAGCATGACGATACTCGTGGACAAAACGATCTCACCACTCATCACTGATCATGGCATACTGGTCGAAGGTCGCGCCTAGTTTATCACCTTACAACCTCCCGGGGAGGGATCATTAACTATAATTAACATCTATGCGTCTCTCCACTCCATCGACTAAGCCCAACTATGGCAAAAGGTGAGCCAAGCAAACTTCAATGCAAACCACGTCATCCTCGGAAAGGACTTCAACCACCAAGAGGTCTCGGAATGCAGAGGCACCACCGGACTAAGGCAGATGAACAGGAGGGAGTCTTCCTCTTGGCATCTCATGACGCTCAAATATGGGCTGTCCGACGCTTGGCGCCTGGACAGCTTTAGAAAGCTTTCTAAGAAAGAGTTCACCTTCGATAACGGACGCCCGGGGGCATCCTCAGCAATGTCCAGGATCGACAAATTCTTGGTCTCCCAATTCGTGGAAGAGAAAGGAAGACGAATCGAGGCAGCAGCGTCGGTAAGAAAACTCTCAGACCACTCCCCTCTTGTCATTTCAGTCTGGGGGAAACAACAGGAAGCGCCTGGGAACCGCACTCGCTTCTTCGACATCTCTTTCTTGAGTGAAGAAAACGGGAGAAAAGAGTTGTGGGAAGCATGGGTCGAGAATCACCCCCCCCCCACCACCCCCTCTCGAGACTTCGACTGGCCAGCCTTGCTAGAATTAGCCACCGACCGGGTAATGTCGTGCAACGCGTGCCTTTCAAAGGCGAAAAGGCAACTCATGGTGCTTGCGTCAGAGCAAGCACCAAAAAGATTGAACTGGTTGAAGTCCAACTTCAAAGGGACCTAACGAACGTTGAAGTGCGGGGCATCCTTTCAGATGCACAAGGCAAGCTCGCGGACTTTTTCCAAAACTCAATGGAGCGAAACCAACATCTTTTCACTTCCAAATGGCTAAGATACAGGGATACTTGCTCCAAGGCCTTCTTTGACTTCCACCGCATAGGAAAAAAAAGGACCTTCCTATGAGAGCTGGAAACCAAGGAGGGCATAGTCTCAAGTCAAAGCGACCTCGCCTTGTATGTCACGAGCTTTTATGCCAACCTATATTCCTCGGATGCGCCAACTCCAGGCATGGCGGAAGCGCAGACGGTCTGCTGGAAGAGTGTCCCGCCGAGGTCACGCAAGCTATGAATGAGAGGCTGACTAGAGACCTCTCCCTCAAAGATGTCACTCATGCCATCAAAGCCCTCCCCAAAGGAAAGGCTCCAGGGCACGACGAGGTGCCCATGGAATTCTTCCAAGAATTCGAAAAAGAGGTAGTGTCGATGTTGCTCCACACCTTCTCGGCGATGCTCAGAACCGGCGCGACCTCGGCCCACATCAACAAAGGTCTGATTACTCTCATCCCCAAATCACGGGACCGAGCCAGACTGAATAACTAGAGGCCCATTACCCTTTTGGGCAGCATATATAAGGTTCTCGCAAAGACTTTCGCTTGTAAGATTTAGACGGACCTCACGGAGATCATCAGGCCCAACCAAACGGGCTTCGTGGAGGGCCGGAGCATCCTTGACAAAGTGTTCATGGCTCAAGAAGGCCTAGGTTGGGCTGAAGAAAGCAACTAGGACCTGGTGTCGCAACCCTAGCTTTGGGCTCGCGACCAAAGCAAAGGGGTTGCAAGGTTGTGACAAGAGGAAGCCTGGGAGCCAAGGTGTCGCAACCCCACTTTGGCCAAGTGTGGGGGTGAAGCCCAACACTTGGAAAAGTTGGAGGTTTGGAGTCCTCCGGGACTCCCGAATGTTCAGAGCTCGACAGAAAGGCCCAAAACACCTTGCATTGGAGTGTTCTTGGTGTCGTTGGAAAGGTCTTGAAACGTAGATATCGAAAATGGCCTTGCATTAGCCATTCAGACATCTTCAACCCAAGTTATGGGCAAAAGAAGGGCCGGGAGTCAAACTGGCAATTTGACTCCCGACCACTAAAAGTCAGGAATCGACCTCTTCCCGACGTCGCCTTGAAGAGTGCGATACGGCGTTGGAAAGCTTTCGACGAGAGCTACAACTTTAATTTAAGACTCGTCCCGATCCGAGTTTGGGGCGAGGAGCTATGGCCGTTCAAAGTTCCGAGAGTCCAGCGTGACACTTTCGGGACTTCATTTCGGGAGTCCCAACAAAATGTGCCATTCGGATGTAGCCTCCGCGACCAGCCGCAGAGAATACTATATGGGGGAAGGTGGTGGCTTCCCCCGAGTCCGGGCCATGGTGAGTTTTGTGTGTCCAAGTGCCCGTGGCAAGTCCCAACACCAAGGGGTGTCCCGAATGCTAAACTAACCTCTTGTGGTTGGTTTTGGATGCAGATTCACACGAGATAAATTAGTCCCTCTTCCTAGTCTAATCCCTTGGCTCCCAACTCGACCCTCTACCCCTTTTTAGAGTTGGAAGCCGGGAACGTGCCTCCAAGTCTCAACTTTCCGCAACTTGACTTTGTGAAACCCTCAAGTGGGTTTCACCCCGTGACTTGGGAGCGCGTCACAAGGCAAGAGGAAGTCCGGGAGTTAAGGAAAGAGGAAGCCCGGGAATCACATCACATACTCCCGGGAGTGTTAGAAAGTGTGAGGGAGTGAACCCTCACACTCCCAAAGCAACTCCCACTTTGGGGAGATGGAGTCCCGGTAGACTCCCGAACTTTCAGAGAGCAATTGCAGGGGGTCAAACCTCAATTTCTTGTGGAGTTCCTTATATCATTGGAAAGCTTTTGAAGCGTAGATGTCTAAAATGGGTTCGCATTACTCATTTGGACATCTAAAACACAAGTTATGGCCAAAAGAAGGGCCGGGAGTCGAACTGCCAGTTTGACTCCCGACCACAAAAAGTCGGGAATTGACCCGATTTACTTAACTACAGGGTGTGTGCCACATATCGTTGGAAAGCTCTTGACAAAAGCTACAACTTTTCTTCAGACTGCATTGTAATCCGAGGTCTGCTCGCAAAGTTATGGGGCTCCAAAGTCTCGGGAGTCCCATTTGGCGCGATTTTGGGACTCCCACTCGGGATTTCCGGGAAAAATAGCCATTGGGATGTAGCCTCCGTGGAGAGCTGCAAAGTATACTATAAGGGGGAAGGTGGTGGCTTCCCCCAAGTCCGGGCCGTGGTGAATCTTGTGTGTCTGTGTTGCCCGTGGCTCGTCCTAGCTCCAAGGGATCTCCAACTATGCACTAACCACTTTGTGTGGGTTGTGTGCAGGCCCGTGTGAGTGAGTGAAGCTTGTTAACTCTTCTTAGTCCCATCCCGGAGCTCCAACACGCCCCTCTACCCTTCAAAGTGTTGTGAACTAAGGAGCGTGCTCCGATTCCTCCTTATTCCGTTGTTTTCTACTTGGGCTCACATTTGAGTCCCTTGAGGAGTTGGGAGTGCGTCACTGGTCCTCCTTCTTTTGGACTTCGAAAAAGCATTCGATAGAATCGAATGGGACTTTCTCTTCAAGGCCCTGGACAAATTGGGCTTTAGCCCCACCTGGGTCCGCTGGGTTGCATCCCTATATCGAGATGCCACCTCCGCCATCAAAGTGAATGGGGTAGCCGGCCCCGATTTCCAACTCGCCAGGTCTGTAAGGCAAGGGTGCCCTTTAGCACCCTACTTATTCATTCTAACTATTGATGTTCTAGGGTACATGCTGGCCGACCCCAATCATGGGGTCGAAGGCCTTTCCCTTCCTAGAGGTGGTCTGATCAGGGACCAGACTTTGCTGATGACACAGCCCTCTACCTGAAGGGCACCCCAGTCAACATGGACCGGGCGTAAGAGGTCCTCAAGACCTTTTGCCGCGCGTCCGAAGCCAAAGTCAATTGGCACAAATCGGTTGCCATCTGGGCCAGCCAAAGAGAAAAGTGATGCATTTCCAAGTCCCGGGTTGAACCCACTTGAGGGTTCAACTAGGTGTAATTGCGGAAAGTTGAGACTTGAGGGGCGTTCTCGACTTCTAGCACTAAAGAGGGGTAGAGGGGCGTGCTAGAAGTCCCGGGATTAGACTAGGAAGATGGACTAGAAGATCAAGCACGAATCTGTATCCAAAATCAATCACAAGAGGGCTAGTTCACATTTGGGAACACCCTTGGGTGTTGGGACAAGCCACGGGCACTTTTACACACAAGACTCACCACGGCCTGGACTCGAGGGAAGCCACCACCTTCCCCAATATAGTATACTCTATAGCTCTCCGCGAGGCTACATCCAAATGGCTTTTTTTCGCGGGACTCCCAAGTTGGAGTCCCGAAACTGTCCCGAGTTGGAATCTCGGGACTTTGGACGGTCATAGCTCGTCGCCGCGAACTCGGATTGGGACGAGCTTTAAACCAAAGCTGTAGTTCTTGTCGAGAGCTTTCTAACTCCGTGTCACACTCCTTAAACCGACGTCGGAAAGAGGTCGATTCCTGACTTTTAATGGTCGGGAGTCAAACTGGCAGTTTGACTCCCGACCCTTCTTTTGCCCATAACTTGGGCTGCACATGTCCAAATGGGCAATGCAAGCCCATTTTGGACATCTACACTTCAAGAGCTTTCCATTGATATAAAGAACTCACCAAGGCAAGGAGATTCGACCCCTCAAATCGTCTTCTGAATTTTTGGGAGTCCCGGAGGACTCCATTTTCCCATTTTTGGGAGCGTGAGTTGCCTTCTCACTCTTAGCCCGAAAGTGGGGTTGCGACAAAAAGTCCTGGGAGTGGGGGAAAGACGAAGGGCTAAAGTGGATCCCGAAAAGGAAAGGTACAAGGTACCTCGAGATTCAGGTCGGTTTCCACTTACCATCCGAGGCAAATTTTGACACGATGATGTTCGCCCTCAAAGGTAAGCTCATCAATTGGAACAGTAACAAGCTCTCGCTTGCGAGAAGAATCTTAGTGGCGAAATAGGTTCTACTCGTGTCTATCTGGTACCTGGCCGCATGTTAGAATCCGGATCCCAAAATGTGCAGCCAGGTCAGAGGGCTCATTAGGAACTTTATATAGGGGGGCAAGGAGGCGCCTATGCACGCTAAGGTTAGGTGGGACACCCTGGCGCTCCCAACCTCCCAAGGAGGCATGGGGGTCACCAACCCGAAAGCCTAATCTGACGCACTCCCAACTCCTTAAGGGCTCAAATGTGAGCCCAAGTAGAAAATAGTGGAAAAGGAGGAATCGGAGCACGCTCCCTAGCTCACAACCCTTTGAGGGGTAGAGGGGCGTGTTGGAGCTTCGGGATGGGACTAGGAAGAGTTGACAAGCTTTAGTCACTCACACGGGCCTACACACAACCCACACAAAGTGGTTAGTGCAAAGTTGGAGCACCCTTGGTGTTAGGACGAGCCACGGGCGACACGGACACACAAGACTCACCACGGCCCGGACTTGGGGGAAGCCACCACCTTCCCCCTTATAGTATACTCTACAGCTCTCCACGGAGGCTACATCCAAATGGTTATTTTTCCCGGGACTCCCGAGTGGGAGTCCCGAAATCGCGCCAAATGGGACTCCCGGGACTTTGGAGCCCCATAACTTTGCGAGCAGACCTTGAATCGTGATGTGGTCTGAAGCAAAGTTGTAGCTCTTGTCGAGAGCTTTCTAACGCCGTGTCCCACTCTCGAATCGGACATCGGGAAGAGGTCGATTCCCGACTCTTTGTGGTCGGGAATCAAACTGGCAGTTCGACTCCCGACCCTTCTTTTGGCCATAACTTGTGTTTCAGATGTTCAAATGAGCCAAGCGAGCCCATTTTAGACATCTACGCTCTAAGAGCTTTCCAATGATATAAAGAACGCCACAAGCCATTGAGTTTTGACCCCTAAAATTGCTCTCTGAAGTTTCGGGAGTCCACCGGGACTCCATCTCCCAAAGTGAGCGTTGCCCTAGGAGTGTGAGGGTTCACTCCCTTATACTCCCTCACATTTTCTAACACTCCCGGGAGTATGTGATGTGACTCTCAGGCTTCCTCTTGCCTTAACTCTCGGGCTTCCTTTTGGCCCGCACTCTTGCAATGCCTTTGCCTTGACTCCCGAGCTTCCTTCCTTTTGGCCCGTAACCTTGCAACCCCCTTAGCCTTGGTTGCGAGCCCAAAGCTAAGGTTGCGACAATAGTTATGAGCCATACTCACACAACCATGTGTGGTAGTTTCCATTTTTAAGAGTTACATCAGGGTTATTTAAGTGTGGTAATGTTATTAAAGGCTTTTAGCAACTTCATAGGGAATGATGAATGCGCTTGGTGTGTGGAGGGGTTGTTTTCTTTTTTGAAATGCATTATTGGTGAATAAGGTGTTGGGTTAGTTTTTTTCTTCAACAAAAAACTAGTAACCATAGTTTTAGAAACTCTGTTGTGTAATTAAGGGTGAAAAATCTCTAAAGGGTTGGGGGTAGAAGTAGACACCAAAATTCGCGATGTTCAACACAACATTGGTCTTGTTCTAGTATTTTATGAGTAGCAAGGATGTTTGAAATTCATGAAGTAATTGAAAGGGTGTTAATGAAAGGTCAAATATAAATATAACAATTTTCAAGCCGTATGAACATAAGATTAATTTGAGACAATTTAACGATTAAATAGATAGTGTGATAGTGTGCCAATGGCAATAGGAGTTTCATAATGACTGAAACATTTATTTAGATTATGAATAAGCTCAACAAGGAACTAGAAATACATGTTAAATCTTGGGCTATGCCATAGTGATAGTTCACAACTATAAGAAATCTAGGATGCGTTGAATGGTGTGAACTAGGTAATCCGCCTTACTATTAAAAAGTAGTCGACGAATTGGATTGCGCAACCAATGATAATGTCGAACGTCGGGAACTAAAGACCATGCGAAGATAGAAGTATTTTTAGTTTCGTAATAACCTTCATAGACAGTTTCAGGTTCGTCATTAGAAGCGGGGTCGACTTGCAATAAGATCACTAGGGTGTGAAGGTTCAAAAAAATACAATAGTACCAGGCTTGAGGGGATTTAACTTCAAGACGAATGCGCACCGTTCGAGGTTCGAGTTCTTCATCACGAGGATGATATGTTAGGGTTAGATCTAGAGATGACTCCGGAGGCGGTTTTTCATTTGCTTCTGCGGCTTGGGGTTCATAAAATGTGACTTGGGGCCCGTAAGATGTGACCATGCATGATGCCATAATTTCAAGGAGAGGAAAAAAGTCAGATCTTCAATCAAAATCAAATCGACAATGACGGTGTGAAGGTGGACTCGAATCATTGGGGTTTTCTCTTTCCCCGGACATAATTTTCAATTCAATCTTGAATATTTGTTCGCACAAGTTTCTTGAGAAGGAAAAAATGATTAGTCTTGGTAGATGGGAAAAGGAAAGAAAGTAGAATGAAAATCTTGTAATAATTTTGAAGGAACGGAAATGAATAGTGATAGTGTTGTGAGGTTGGAACTTTAGAAAAATCTCACAAACCCTTTTGGGTTTGATAACGTAACTTATTACTGGTTTAGCTGTAGATCTTAAGATTTGGTAGCAAGTTGCGCCTTGTAGATAATTTTCTAATGAGTTAAGGCAAGCTGGATTGGAATAATGTATGTGTTAGAAATGATATTTCAAGTGATTGATGGTATGCAGTCAAGTTGAACCAATTGCCTTTGTAAAACCCTCTTAACTTTGGTAGTATAACTCCTTATTGGTTTAGCTGCAGATCTTAAGATTTGGTAAGATAGTGCGCTTTATAGTTAGTTTCCTAATGAACTAAGGCAAGCTGGATTTGAATAACCTATGTGTTAGAAATAATATTTCAAGTGATTAGTGGTGTGCAACTAAGTTGAACATGGTGTTGAATCCTTAAACGTTGGTTTAATTGAATGACAATTTCACATAAAGTTCTAGGATGTGGAATGTTTGAGCTTGAAAAATATATCTATAAGTTCTAATCGTAAATGATGCATAGGAGGCAAGCTACTTAGTTTTAACTACAAACACAACTTAACATCTGGAAATACACTTGCATTTTTCTTTCATCGATAGCATTTGTGCTTTCAAGTATGTCACCTTGTAGAACCGAGAGTAAAGGGATGAAAAGTCGCTTCACAATAGTTCATTAAACATTTGTAATAACACATTTAAAATAATTCAATTAAGATAGTTCATGTGAAAGTTTGTGAAAATTATCATTAAAATCACCCCAAACATTAATCATGGATGAAATTCATCCATCATTATGCAATTTTTGTCAATAATGTATTATTAGTTCATGTGAAAGTTTGTGAAAATTATCATTAAAATCACCCCAAACATTAATCATGGATGAAATTCATCCATCATTATGCAATTTTTGTCAATAATGTATTATTAGGAAGATGTTCAAGAAGGTTATTTGGACAATGGGTTGTATAAAATTTTTCTTGAGCTAGTTCTCCAAACACGTATCATAAATAAAAGTAGGTCCTTTCATTACCTTCATTGTTTAGTTTGTTCAATAATAGTTTGAAATGCAATTTTGCACAATAGCTTTATGTCCTTCATCTCATGTTTTCATACATTGTTAGATTAAAGTTTTGTTTGAATTTTTTTAGAAAAACATTTGAACTTGGATTATTATGCTTCATGGTTGAATTTGGATTTAAGTTTGTTCTTACCATGACATTGTCATGGTCTACATGTGTAACCAGAACCATCTTTATCAAGATAGTTTGTGTGCCCATGAAAAGAAGTTGAACGAAAAACACAAAAGAAGTTACATGGGATCTTTTGCATTAATTATTGCATTTTAAAATTTACAAAATATTTTAAGAAAATTGAGATAATGAAAATGTAATCACAAATGGTGAAAAGCTTATGGAAGTATAGATTTCCATCTTTAAAGTGACCATGGAGATGTCACACTTTGAATATATTTTAAATATTCAACTTTAGGCAATAGTAATTTTTAGAGATGTGTTAAAATTTAAGTTTCACTACAAATTAGTTAATTGAACATAGGATGTGTGTAAACAATACTTATTAACATTCTTTTCACAATTGCAACAAATTAATAAAACGTGCATTTTAAAATTTCAATGTCCAAATGTTACATCATAGGATATTACATGCTTAATCATAGGATGAAACTTTGACCGATATGCACATAATGCATTTTAAAATAATGAAATGTTTTAACTTGTTTTTCATTTTCATTTTGTCAAGTCTCATTTATAGGTCACCACATTCTTTAATATCACAAACAACAAGTTCAAGGATGCCATGGAGTTAAAAAAGCCATGATGATGTGTGGTGCCTTCTCCACATGTACTAATGTGATTTCCAAACTTCACCATTGATTTTAAATGTGCCAAATGGATTTTTGATCACCACTAGACTTCCATTCATTGAAAAGTTTAATCAAAATTTTGTCAATAGCAATATGGCTACAAATTGTGTAACTCTTAGTTAAACATGCTTGAAAAAAGTGGATGAAGTTGTTTACAATGAATGGTTGGACCTCCAAATTCAAGTGTTAATCACTAACTCTTACATAATTTCATGATTTTGTAAGTGTTTATATAAAATAAAATATTTGAACTGCTTGTTGTCATGTACACTATTGGGTTGCCATACATATAACTCCAAAAAATCTTTATATACACCACAAACAACTTGCACAATCATGGTAGAAAAACTTTTATGGTTATAGAAATCTCATGGAAGAATTGTAATCCTCATGGATGAGTGAAAAGATAACAAAACATGGGTACCATCAATGATGCTTGCAATCTACTAAATGTTAATCAATTCCTATCATTCAACGATGGATCTCAAGTGTTGTCTTATAAGTGGGTGAACAGAAATCATGTAAAGCTCATGCTTATTTGCCAAAATGTCATGCACACCAAATGGTGAAAACATTGACATTGAAAGAATTTAACAATCAATTCAAGTTGGACTCCATGAAATAATCTATACAAAATAATATTCATCACCTTTCAAATGGGAAAAAAATTTGCACAAAAAATGTAAGCACATAATGAAAAGAGTTGGATAATACTTTTGAATGCAAAAAATGACGTCCTATGAAACTAAATATATTGTTATTCAAAAAAATTAATGAACCAAACATCTCCTTTAGTAACATTCAAATGTATTTTTTTTTGTAAGTTCTTTCGACCACAATATATAAACCCTCATGTTCTTTTTCCAACAAGGCGAAAGCACAATCAATTAAACACAAACAATAGTTCTTTTTAAAAATTTTTTTAACAAATATGAAAATAAATAAAAACATCTTCAATCACTATCAAATCATCATTTTCAATATTGAGTTTATAGTATGTTATATATATACAAAGATTGAAAAACTTTAATATAAAAAAAGATATTAAATATTTTAAAAATTAATTAAAATTGTATTTAAAATAATTTTACATTTGAAATTTGATATATTATTATTTTTGCATCAGAAGTTGAGAGTGCATAAATGTATTAACTGGTCTTTTCAAGATTGTTGGGTTTGATAAGAACACAAGGCATTGCAACCTTATGGATATAAGCAAATGTGAAAACATTTTTAAAATGAGCCAAATTCCAACAATCAAAACAATGTTCTAATTATCATAATGTAAAACAAAATTTCACAAACACAATGCACACAACAAATTGTCAAAAAAAAATAGCAAAAGAATTTGATAAGTATGAAGTTCATAAGATGAAAAGATGGTGACCGCATCCTCCTTGGGGAAAGAGAAAAGAAGAACAAAATAACAATAAGAAAAAAAAGGAAAAAAAAACTAGCATTAAAAAAGAAGAAGAAAGGAGGATGCATTTGAAAAGGATTGACCACATTCTCCATGGGAAAAAAAAAATTGGAAAGGAAGAAAACAAAACAGAATAAACCACATCCTCCTTCCAAAAGAAGAAAAAAAGAAAAGAAAAAATATCAAGAACAAAAAGAAAAAAAATGAAATAGAAAAAGTAAAGAAGAAAGAAAAAAAAGACAAAAAATGAAATTAAAGGAGAAAAAATCAATTATTTAAATGAAATTTATCAATTTTACCCAACAAGCATAGGCCCAATGATGTGGACATTTTGATGCATAAGTCCCTTACCTTTCTCTTGTTCAGAATTATATATGAAAGGTAAGGGACTTATGCATGAGGGCTTCTTTAACATGTTTTGGCCCTTCTTCATGTCTAGGAACTATTGAAAGAAATTAAAATCTATCAATGTTTGAAGGCCAGGTTCAATTTCTTAAACTGCAATTTTAGGGTCAATGGTCCTAGGCTTTATGAGACCCATCGAGTTTCAAGTTCAAGGTAGGGCTAGTTTTGAACCCTTATTTGAAGCAATTCCAAACCCAAGTTCAAGACCAATTTTGAGGTTTGGATTTCTGAAAAAAATATTGAAGTTGCCAATTCTATGAATAAGGAGACGAAACAAAAGCCAAATGGGGGGCTTGCCGCGTCTTATGCAAACTTATTTTGAGAAATTGCAACATCCAAGCTATTTCTTGGCATTCATTTTTTTGAACGATCGCACAAGGTCTTGTGAGTATTGCAATGGTGGAGGAATAAGTTACGAGAAAACAATTCAACTCACCATCAAAAGTGTGTGCCATTAAACATCATTTGTGAACAACTCTTCAAACCAAGTTGTTTTTGGACCGACATATGTCTACCGCAAGGATTTAGTGTACATAATTTCTTTGAACTCCAAAAGCAAAGGGAATGAAAAATTACAAAGCATGTCCAAATCACAGCATGTTTTTGCAAGAAAATAACATCCCTACTTCCAAACCCCCATATCTTCCTTAATTCTTGTTTGTTTTGAACAATCTAAACAACCATGGCTCCACCAACCAAGAGAAGCTCTGCATAACCTGTTCAACCTCCAGAGGCAAAGGTGCAACAAAGAAGCTAAGCTTGTTCAAATCACATAGTGTTTGGATATGCAAAACATTGATGCCTACTTTTTGTATCTCGTATTTTCCTCATTTCTTGTTTATTTTGAGCAAAGCTAAATGACTATGGGTGCACCAAGAAAAGCTCTACATAATCATTTTGAACTCCAAAGGCAAAGGCAACAATGTCCAAAGATCTTAAAGTTTTTGATAGACCAAGTGTTTGGACACCAACCAACCAACTTTACACAACCAGGGGGAAAAAAAGACAGACCCCACGGGATTTTTACGTAAGGAGGGCACGTGGAAGGGAGAGAGGTTTTCATCCCTTACTTTTTGCCCAGCTGTCCACTGTTATAAACAATATAAATAGACAAACTCGAAGAATCATTCAAAGAGTCCTCTTCTGGACCGCTTTGGGATTTCTTAATTTTTGATGAGTTAATAAAAAGACTCTGTACAATGGGCCTTCATGACCCAAAATTGCCCAACACTGTTGAAACCTCTGGATCCCTGGGTGCCTTGCTCTATATGTTTGGCTACATTGATGGTAGATTCTTACACCAGATATCAGAGAATTAGCAGGAAGAGAGTTTTGGAGAGACCTGGCAGGGGGGGACAACAAGGTGAAGAACCAGAAATTGGTACTGTTTGTCCCAGCTTGAGTCCATTGAACCATCTTCTACAAAAATTGAGAGTTAGAATCTGCAAGAAGCACCTTCATGCTACATACTACATATTATTAAAAGGCAAGCAACTCAACTTTGGACAGAGAAGCTCTAGATCACATAATTATTGAACGTTCAGCATTAGGAAGTCCAGAGCTGCTCCTTACCAATGTGAACCAAATGTCTGATTCAAGTGTAGCACTGTTATGAAACAAGAGATTTTGTTGTGAACTAGAGGACTCCGTACAGAACTCCCTAAACTCCATACAGGAAGGAGTTATGGAAGGAAGGGAGACACCACGATTGCAATCAAACAGAAAAGAAAAACTTTTTCTTTTCCACAACCTTTTAGGCCTCACTTGGTATAACAAAAATCCCTTAATCAAGGTTGCCAGATATTACAATGGGGGCTAGAGGACACAAAGTCACTTGATTTTTAGCAGCATGTTGTACCACCAGATAGTACAACATCAACTATATAGCTGCTCTGTATAGCCACGCCATACATGGTCAGCAAATTTAGTATAGGCACCTCCACATGGATACACAAGTGATAGTGACAAAGACTTTGGCAGTCTCACACAACACGCAACAAACAACCAGTGACCTTAACACTTCACAATCAAATAAACACATGATTACAACAAAATATACCACAGAAACCCTACAAGTCACCCACAAATCTAGAAAAGAATCTAGTGAGATCCTCATATGTGAAACCTGACTGGCTGAGAACCTCTAATTTGGTCTGTTGCATTGAAGATTAGTCCCACTCACTATTGGAGCTGATTGCAAGATCATGGCATTTCCTTGATAATAGAAACAGGTAAGTGTCGGCCCCAAGAGGATGCACCAATTCATTACCACTTTTTATGAATGTGTCTAGCAATATCTATAAGAGCGACTTTCAACTTTTCAGCTGGCAGCAGATGGGGAGGTTAACAACTCAAGTGCTTTCTGCAGATAGGAAATAGCAGTAGGAATGTCATCAAATGCCAGTGCACTCACAGCAAACCTTGAAATCTTGTGGGCTTCTGCTATTTGGGCAGGAGTAGGCTCATAGTTACTGTCATATGTTCCATTTGCATTGTATCCACCTGATAACTCAGGTGCACCTGGGGCACTTGTGGTCCGAGTATGGCTGGGCCTCACTCCAGCAAATCCAGAGTTATCTTGTGGTTCATGGGTGGTGGATGGATATTGTGGAGTTGCTGAATGATACCCTGATGCTCCTGGAGGGAAAAAAGAGGGATATGAGGGTTGGGGGGGTTCATTGAAGGGGGAATTTGACCAATTTTGCTGAGGATTGTAACTAGGTTGACTCACTTGTGGCGGTCCTCCAGCTGCATCATGATATGATGGGTATGAAGCAAAACTTGGGGGTGCAGAAGTTGGGCCTGATTGGTCTGATGCATAAGAGTAATTCCCAGTAGTAGAATAAGGTGGGGCCTGAGAATATAAGTTTGACTGATCTGATGGTGAGGAATTTGAGGGAAATACTGAGCTTCCTGGAGGTGCATAAGAATCACGTCCATGGGTTGGGTAGGCTGGTGGGGATGGGACAGGGGGCAAATTGATCTCATCATAGGAGGCACTGCTGCTTTGGTGAGACAGATGTTCTAAGGATGGGGATGTAGAGGATGGCCCCAAGGCTTGTGAAGGTTGTTCCACAGATACAGAACCTTGGGGTTTCCAGTTTCCATCCAGATGTGAACTAGGAATGTCTGGTGCCACATTTGTGCTGACTGTCTTCGAATCCTGCCCAAGAAATGAAATCCAGTGAGTTCCTCTACAACAGCCCATATCATGGAAAAGAAAGCTCTCCTTCATAATGAAGAACAGAAAGGAACTCTTCCACTCCAGCTGAAAGAAACCCAACATTGCTCAAACAAACAATTGGCAATCCAGCAAATACTAGATAAGGCAATGTCCCATGGGAAAAGAACAACATAACAATGCAAATGTAGATATTTGCCTTCACACCAACCTCAGGATTCCATGTCATGCTTTCACCAGTGTCATCAGGGGGACCAGGCACTGGCTTACGGCCCTCACTTAATGCTTTACGAATGTCAACAGCTTTCCAGCTTGCATACTTCTGTTTCTCCAAAATCTGTCCCCCAGTCACAAATCAAAATCACAATCAGTTCAGAAACCGCATTCCATTGTCCATGTGCACAGTAATGTCAAGTCTCAGATACTGATTGTCAGAACATGTGATGCTAATACCAGGCTAAACATACTGAAGCTGAGAAACTGAACCACAGCCATGGCCTTATATGTGGTTTATGTTGAAGCACAAATATTGGCAATAAGATTGGCAACTCTCCCAGCTGAAGGATCCAAAAACAGGCACACAAACTGCCTAGGCCATGCAAAACTTCTGATCAATGCAAGACAGATATCAGACCACTTACATCTGGCTGCAATTCACCAAACTGGAGCAAAACCTCAAAAAAAATACTGGCCGCATAGAAAGTTTTTGCTGTGTTCCTGACAAGCAAACAGAAACATCTGAGGGAAGATTAAATAAACAAGGTATGGGCCCTATTTCAAGCAAGCTCTAGCAGCTAGTGGACCTGGCTAAGAACCTTCCAAAAAGATTACCAAGCGTGGTGAAGTGGATCCATTGTGCCCCTAGCATGAAACAGAATGTCACTACTGATTCTCCCAGCAAGTAGTTTCCACCAAAAATGAACTTTGGGAAGAATTGCAAACTTGTTGGAAAAGACAAATTGCGGTATAAATAGGAGATATAAGTCTATACACATCTGCACGGCCAGCTCGATCCTGTTTGTCAGCTTTTGCAAATACACTCAGTGCAAAGCCCTCCATGTGCATGTTGTCATCTGGACTCAGCTTCACCACCTTTTTATCCTGCCACATCCATGACACCAATGATGAGAAACAGCACCAACCACTACCTCTACATAGCAAATTTAAAACCTAGTTGTTTACTGCATGGTTATGGCATATTCTAGGTCCATAACAATCATCAGGATTCATATTTTGTCACAAGGAGGCTTCCAAGTCAGCAAAACTCTTGAGCCTAACATTTCCACAATATGGCTACTCTTGAGCATAAAAAAGGTGTCTCTACATGGCTGATGAATTAATTAGTATACAAACATGCTGCAAAAAAACATAACTTTCAGACTGGTTGTATTTGCTCACAAGGACTATGCCCTACAGCATTATCCACTGATAAGGACAACTGTTCAAAGACTGCCAACAGAGTCCAGTATAAGAAAAACGTCACCAACACTGACAAATAAAGGACTGCAACTGCATATTGGTGGACTGGTTGCAGCATGACACCCAATGAGAATTGGAGCCCCAGGTTCAAATGGTTTGATTTGTTCCATAAAGGGGGAAGAAGAATGAATCAAAGTCGAAAAACCACAGATCACTGAGCATCACATATGTAAGAGATTGAACCTTGAGTAGAAAACTTCACAACAACACCTCGAAGCTTACCATTCTCTCAGTTACAACAAAACCAAAACCTGACAATCAAACAGCTTGATTGTCAAACCAAGGATTGAAGTAACAGAAGAAGTATAAGCATATGTAAAGAGATTGAGGAGAAAAACTCACTTCACAACAACACCATTTCTCTCAGTTCCAGCAAAAGGAAACCCTTTCAGCAGCTTGATCATCAAACCAAGGGTACTGAGACACCATGGGTAAGGATTGAAGTCACAGACAGAAGAAGCATAAACAAACAATGTTCGAGAAAGAAACAATGGAGATTTGACCTGGCAACAGACAGACTCCTGGACCATCACAAAGCTTGCATAAAAACATAGACTGTCAGATTGAGAAGCCATTCTACTCCAGCAATCGGAGCAACAACAACGAGCACCATGCTAAGCCTAATCTCACTGAGGGACACAGCAGCACGAGTTGAGAGATGCACCTTTTCAAGCTGATTCATGAGAGAAGTAAGCAAGGCGTTCGTCTCTTTCGTCCGCTCCTTGACGGGAATCTTCAAGCCCTTCTCCATTGCATACAAGCGACCTGCCCCGCAGTTGCCACAAACAAACAACAAGAAGGTGTGATGCACCACCTTGTCCCAGCAATTCTTGACACCGCCATATCTCCATATAACACACAAGCAAAATCGTGACGAGAGATTGCTAAACAGAATGCAAAATCCTTGATCTAATCAGCCCCCGCACGCCCGTAATAGGATACTGAAAAATACAATTCGAAGTTGTAGGACTAGCGCGCGAGAGATACACACAGACAACGACAGAGAGAGACACAGAGACAGAGACAGAGACAAAGAGAGAAGACAGAGAGGAGCAAGAGACTTACAATAGTATGCCACAAGATGGTCGTGCTTTTGCAGCTCGTCGGCTCTTTGCAAATACGGCAGAAGAATCCTGGCGGGCTCGCCATCTCCCGTCATCGTTCCGATGAATTGCAACAAAGATAAATGAATCACTCCTATTCTATTAGGATTGTTGAATCCCGAGACCCTCTTCCAGGCTTAACAATCACTGCACACGAATCCCGTTTCTTCTCAATCCTTCTGGTCAACCAGCGCGACCTCAGAGCACAAACTTCCCGCACACCACACCTCTAGACACCCTCTCTCTGGCAACAACAACAATAGTTTAAGTCCGTCCTTCTGTCTCTCTTTTGTGCCTCTCGATCTTTCTCTCTCTCGCGCGCTCTGTCTCTCTTTCTATCGCTCTGTGTCTTCGACAGTTTTGTTCTAAGATTGCAACCCTAAAGCACCGCGTGAGAACACGATTGCAACGCTCCTTGCGTGGTCGAGACGTTCGGACACCGGATGAACGGATGAACGGATGAACAGTAGTGCCGTGTTCGCGGAGCGAAGAAGAAGAGAAGAAGAAGGGTTTGGTGCGAGGAAGAAGGGTTTTTAGGGTTTGGTGCTCGCCTACTGCAATTGGCTTTGCGCTTCTTGGACATCGACAAATGAACTTCTGGAAGAAGCACGAAAATGTGGGGTTAGCTTGAAGAGAATGACGTCAGCGATGGCAAGAAGATCTACTTAGGGTTGTAATCACAAAACAACTTTTCTTCTCTCCGGAGTTGGAAAGGTGTTGTGGTGGTGGAGGAAGAAGGAAGGAAGGAAGTTCAAAGAAGAGGAGCGGCTGCTGCTGCAAGGATGAGTGCAACATGGCAATCGTTGCTGGTGAGAATCGGTGAGAGATGTGCAGAATACGGGGGACATGCTGATGCGGAAGATCATATAGAGACTTGCTACACTTACCTGCTGCGAGAGGTGCAACAGCAGCATGGCAATGAGATTGTTACGCTCTTGATGCAGTGCGTCGAAGAGCTGCCGCATAAGGATCCCTTGTATGGCACGCTTGTAGGTCTGCTGAACCTTGAGGACACGGACTTCGTTGCCAAAATCGTGAGGCAGACACATGCAGGAATACAGACGGCATTGGATACAGATAACCGCAACAAGCTCCGTGTGCTCATCAGGTTTCTCACTGTCCTCATGTGCAGTAGTGTGATTGCTCCTGGTTCTCTCATTGAGGTTTATGAGTCTTTGCTTTCTTCGGCTGCCACCACCATCGATGAAGACGGCGGCGGCAATCCTGCATGGCAACCTCGGGCGGATTTCTATGTCTTTTGCATTCTGGCATCCTTGCCATGGGGTGGGATGGAGCTAGCAGAGCGTGTACCTGACGAACTGGAACGAGTGTTGAATGCTGTGGAAGCTTACCTAAATCTCAGAAGACGAACAAGCTATGCATCTCTTGCTGTGTTTAGGTCTGAGGACGAAGGTGGTGGTGGCAACAACACGAAGACAGCAGAGCAAGAAGATCATCTTGAAGATTTGTGGTCACGGATTCAGGCTCTCTTACAGAATGGTTGGAAGCTGGACAGTATTCCAAAACCCCATCTTGTATTTGAAGCAAGGCTTGCAACAAACCAGAGCCATGAGTTTGCCCCTCTCTCCACCCCTGAGACTCCCAAACCTCTAACTCCGAAACCGACAGAGATTGAACTGGGACGGCAGCGGCAAGAAGCTGAACAGAGATTTCCTCCTCGGATCATACGCCTTCGAATCTTCCCATCATCAAAGACTGATGATAAGATTGCACCCATTGACCGATTTGTGGTGGAAGAGTATTTGCTGGATGTGCTTTTCTACCTCAATGGCTGTCGCAAAGAATGTGCTGCTTACATGGTTGGTCTTCCTCTGCCATTTCGGTATGAGTACTTGATGGCTGAAACTGTGTTTTCACAGCTGCTTTTGCTCCCAAAGCCTCCCTTTCAACCCATCTATTACACAGTTGTGATGGTAGATCTCTGCAAGGCTCTTCCTGGAGCATTTCCTGCAGTAGTAGCCGGGGCAGTGCGAGCTCTCTTCAGCCGAGTGGTGCTCATGGATGTGGAGTGTCGCACACGCCTTGTGCAGTGGCTCTCACACCATCTCTCAAACTTTCAGTTTGTTTGGCCATGGGAGGAATGGGCATTTGTCCTAGACCTACCCAAGTGGTCACCACAGCGCTTGTTTGCAAAGGAGGTGCTGGAGACAGAAGTTCGACTTGCTTACTGGGACAAAATCAAAGAGAGCATGGCAGCTACACCCAGGCTTGTGGAGCTTCTTCCTCCAAAGAACACGCCCTCATTCAAATACAATGCAGAGAACAAAGGGGTTGTTTCTGAGGCGGAGTTAGCTCTTTCAGTTGAGCTCACTGGGATGGTTAGGGCCAAGAAGACAGTGCGTGAGATTCAAGTTTGGATTGATGAGCGCATTCTATCTTCACAAGGCCAACATACGGCAATTGATGTGGTTGTTCAGACTCTACTCTACATTGGATCCAAGAGCTTCACCCATACTGTAACTGTACTAGAGAAATATGGTCAAATCTTCAGGAAGATTGCACCAGACCAGTCCTTGCAGATTGCTATGATAGAAGCAGTGGTAAGGCTTTGGAGGAACTCAGCACAGATGAGTGCTATAGTCATTGATCGAATGATGGGGTACCGCATGGTTTCCAACCTGGCAATTGTAGCTTGGGTTTTTAGGGCAGAAAATGTTTGTCAGTTTCATACTTCAGGTCGTGTTTGGGAGATTCTTAGAAATGCCATCAACAAGACAAACAACCGAACAGTTGATTTGAGGAAAGACAAGGCGTCTGCTGAAAACTTGCTCAAGATTGCAAGTGCTGCTACAGCAAAAGCACAGGCCAAGTGGGAAGAAGCTGTTGCATTAGCAGAGGACGCAGATGAGTCTGCTGCTGCGCCAGCTCGTGCTAAAGCTGATTGGGCAAGAACAGTAGCTGACAAAGCTAAAGATGAGGAGAGCTCAGCACAGGAGACTGTGGAAGCAAAAGAAGCCTTGCTTTCTAGGGCATTGCTTGAACAGGAGGCATTATTTTTGGCTCTATATCAGAGCTTTGCAGATTTGTTGAATGAACGGCTCTCCAAACCTCTTCCGGATGTAGTAGACTCAACTATAGGTGATGGTGTGCAAGGGGGTGCTGAAGAAGCACATGATGATCTGGGTCCTGCGGACATCAACAATGGAGACGGAGATAGTAGACGAAGAAATGCACGCAAAACATCTGTCAGAGCTCAAGAGGAGGAAGAATGGCGCCGGTGTACTTTAGGATACCTTAGAGCAATCTCCAGGGAGTATTGTAATGAGGTGTGGTTGCTGATAGAAAAACTAGATGCTGCTATCTTCACCGACACAATCCATCCCCTTGTTTTGGAAGCAACCTACTCTGGTTTACGTCGCATAACATAGTTGTGATTGAGGTTTTAATGGGATGGGCGGACTCATTTTGCAATACCTTAGTTGGTAAGAAAAAAAGAGACTGAGAAAGATACAAAGAGCAGACAAAAAGATGAAAGAGACTCCTTTGGCAGATGAGTGGCAAGTGGCTGATGCAACGAGCTTCAGCTCTTGTAGGATACAGCTTTTCCATCTACCTTAACTATGGGATGACTGGTGCTGTTCAAAGATGTGGAAATTACTCATGAAGACCAGCTGTGGTGTCCAAATCTGCCTCTATCTGGGATATCTGGTTCAATGAATGGTCAGAGAGGCAAAGTCGACATATCCTGTGACCTCTGTCACTGTTCACCCAGTGGACTTTCTTATGGCGCTAAGAGACAGATGACACAGGAAGCCTAGGAGGTGTTGAGTCTTAACAGTTTTTTCCATTTTCCACATCACTTGAACACAACATTACACTCTCTTGTAGCTGACATTGTGAGCATTTCATGCATGTGAAACCACAAGATTTTGCAGTGAAAACTTATTTCCTGGGTTTTTGATCTGTTGGATCTATTATTGTTTTTCCTGGGCACACAAGAGTTGAAAAAAACATGAAGGTTTGGACGAAAACCATTTTGAGAATATTTTTCTGTTCTTTAGGGTGGGAATTTTTCCTCTTTTGCCTGTTCATGGAATTATTGTTAGATCTGAGATCTCTGTAACCTTTGTCACTGGGTCATCTCTCATTTTCTATTCAGGTCAACTGGAATTGTCCTCATGTATAAGTTCTGAGGAGCTTCAGTGTTCAGGAAAAAACCTTTGATTTTTTAGATGTGTGCCTGACAGAGACAAAGATGGATTGCAAATGTAAAATCTAGCTCATTGAAGTTGGACTTCTTGAATGGTGGGGTAAAATTCTTGGCCACAGGGTTGAAAAACAGAAAACATGAGATGGACTCTGCTGTAGCATACTAGTCCTCGATTGAATTACAATGGAGTTGCAGAAAAAGACAATTCATCTGAATTGTTCAGCTTCACCTGCAATGCTTTCACATATCTGAAAGCACAAAGTTTGGATGTTTTGATCATGCAACAGTTTTCATATGTATTTCAATTGTGTTCTCCTCATTATTCTGTTATGACCCAACCTGACCAATTTCATGTCTTCTTTATTATGCTTTCATGGTATTAGAGATCAGGGGGCGTTGACCTAATTGAAATGTGAGTTCATGAGTGAGCTTCCATGATTTCTTTGACCTCATGGAATGTGAGTTCACGAGCAAGCTTCTTGATTTCTTTTGATGCGTCGTTGCATTTGTGACACATCAACCCAGTGATGAGAGCTCAGCTGCTGGACCACATTGATAGAAAAGTGGAAAAAAGTAGTGAGTGCATTCTTTTTCAATTTGCTTTGGATACAAAATCAAATTATGCGTTTTATTGGGTTTGTGAGTCAAGAGTTGTGTTTTGCTCTTTGTATTGTTATTTCCTTCACTTCTTTGTCCGTCTCAGCATATCCTTTCCCACTCTGACAAGTCAAGGATCCAATCTTTGGGACCAACAGGTTCACTATGTCATTGAACCAAATTCCATTTAAAAGTTATAGTTACGAATTGTTCTCTTTCAACAGGTTCCTTGGGGATTGTTGGTAACCCTATTCTATCGAAAGCCACAGACCCAAATATAATTTAGAGCAAGTGGAGACTGTGCAAGTTGAAGGAAGCAACTCACCATCAAAAGCATCACAGAAGATGCCATTGTTGAGTAAAAGATGATCTTAAACATGGATAAAAAAAAGCATGAGATTGAGTTCCCAACTTTCTTTACATTTAGGTATTCTCCTTTGGAAACCTTTTTGCCAAATCTTCCATCAATATGGGCTAAATCAAGGATTTATCCCAAAGGAAAATATTTTTTCTTTTGGAGAAAACCCAAAGCTTGGAAGGTTCATGTTTGCAATTATGTGGCACACTTCCCATCATTGTTATTAACCAAAGGTAGAGGTTCTATCTGTGCCTTACCATTCCATGTGTCCAATTGAAACACTCTTGGGCAATCCTATTGCTGGTAATTGAGGAATATTTCATTCCTTATTTCTTCCTTTGTTGTAGCATATCGCATCCAATCTTCTAAATCATCATAATCAGATAATTCTCCAAACACAATGTGATCAACTTGGTTCTTAATCAGTAAGTTGATGATTTGAGTTGGGCTTTCATGTTTAACCATTACTTCCATTACATCATCATCCATTTCTTCCAAAAAAGTAATCACCTCATGTTGAGTCATACCTGCTATTTGAGTGAATGTAGAAATGTTCCATAGATGTTAATCATCATCAAATTCATCCGTGCTACTCTCAAAACTACTTTGACTATCATCATCAGATAATGATACCTTATTATTGATTGTTGTATGCTGAAGTCCTTTCTATAGACTTTACGTAACATCATGCCATGTTCGATTCTTAACAACCTATAACGTATTGACCATGTTCAATGGTAGAATTTGGATATTGTTTCCAAGTCTTTGTTTCACTTGGATGGTGCCCTTTTCCACACAACTCCGATCTTAATCAAGAAATCCAATCCAAACAATAGGTCATAGCTATTAGTATCCACAATCATACAAGTCATCAGGTAGTGGATGTCTCCAACTTTTACCGCAATTTCATTTATCTTGCCGAGTGCCTAAGTTACAACTCCTAATGTAGTCTTGTAGGATTTTGATTTAGTAACTAGATGCATTAACCTAGTTCACAAACCACTCTTGTTGCCATGGTTGACATTGATGCTCTAGTATCAACCAATCCTTCAACCAAATGATTGTTGACCTCTACTAACATATGTAGTGTTTGGTTTCAATGACTTTTGTTAATGCATATTTTGTGAATTGTGGGCATCTTTTCTAACTTTATCAAGTTTGATGATTTTAGACTATCATCCTTCTTCTTCAAAGCTAACTTCACAAGACTTTTTAAGTATTCCAACTCCCCTAGTATTGACATAATAGTCTCCATCAAAGATAAAACAATTTTGTTTTTTATGAAGTGTGTTAGAAAAAACGTGATGGTCTTTCTTTCATGACGTCCACGGGTCCAAATCTTATAGTTTTGTCATTTGCTTCATCAATCTTCAATGTCTACATTTCCACTAGCAGCCACCTTCTAGCTCTGGAAAAAATGTCATGTTTGGTGCCACATAACCTATTTAGTTGTTCCAATGTTACTACTTCATCATCCACAAGTATTTCCATGTAATTATTTGTAGCTGAATGTGACTTGGTCTCTTTCCCTTTCTTTTAACATTTGTTTTTAGTATGACCCATACTTGTATAGTAACCACATCTGAGACCACAATTTACTATCCTTTGTGGAAGACCTCATTTGCCAGATTTAGGTTTAAGGTCCGTAATTTTTGGACAAATAGTAGCAACATGATCAACTAAATTGCATATTTGACACATTGAAGAAGTGTTGGCATTAGGTGATTTAACTTCATGACTTGATAAAGTCCCTTGTTTAAAAGCGTTTATGAGTGAGTCATTTATCGCACTCACTTATTTTTCAACAACAACATTAGTCATAGTTCTTTTTTCTTATTACTCTTTCAACAATTCAAATGGAGTCTCCCCAAATTTCACCAAAACCCGTTCAACTTTCAAAGTTGTAGCGAACATAATCTTTCATCACACATAGTTTTTTAATCTTAGGACAAAACCTAAAAAAAATCTCCGCCTTTGTTTAACATCTTCCAATTTACCTCTTGCAAAAAAAAATTCCATTCTATCATGGTATGTTTGAACTATCTATTTAGGCTCTTGTTTTATTTGGTCTAGCTTAGCCCAAACCTCCTCCTTATCCATTGTGCCATACTTCAAAAACATAACAACTTTCATGGTTGGCCAGTCTGTTGGAACAATGGCTAACTTCTTGTACAATTCCTTAGATTTTCCCTTTAAGTTTACCTTGCCAATCTTGAACAATTCTTGTTCATCAATCCCCTTCATTTCAGTTGCCATTTTTAGCAGCTCAACCTAGTCATGGATATCTTCATTTTTTTAACCCAAAATAGTTCATCCATGCCCTTAAAACTCATCATTATTGATACTAGATGGTCTTCATATAAAACTATCTATTTAAAATAAATTATACATGGTCTTCATTTTCTACTTTTTAAACAATCTCCCCTATAGCTTCTTGGTTTGAAAACCAACTTATAACCAGGAAGTTGTTCTTGCATGCTTTACCTTCACAATCCAATCTCCTTTTTAAAACAATTTCTCCATATTTGACAAGAAAAATTTAAGAAATTTGTCTCCTTCTATTGGTAATTTTAATATCTAGACATCCCTTACAAATGGTAGATATTTCTATCGTTCATCATTTTTAATGGTGAATTCATAGGAGGATGGGTCAAAAAGTTTATTTGGAATGAAAGTTTCTTTAACTATTGTTGGTTGTTTGTTCATCTTCCATCAACTTCCTCATGGCAATCTCATCATGTTATGATACACTTAATTTCATCAACTGTGGATTAGTTTTGTCCTCCTTCAAACACATCACCAAAATAAAAGTGGTCATTTCAAACACTTCATAATTCCATTGCAGTTCCTTGTAGTGATCATATTTTACTCTCCAATTCATCCCCTTAGAGAAACATCTTGTATGCTCTACTTGGATAATTTTATCTCCTAGAGTAAATAGTTCTTCTAATCTAAAAACAAAGAAACAACTTTGTGACTTTCAATTATTGTAGCTTTTGGTATCCAAATTTCCCCATTATGTGGTGATGAATTTCTACCTTCATAAATGGGGGTTAGGAATGGAATAAAACAAGTGGGAAAAATAGGTTCTTCTATCAAATTGAACAATACTTCCATGCTTTATTGCCATCATGCACCTTCATCCACACTTGGGCCTTAATATCAAATCCATTGTGTGTTATTTTGACAACTATGTCTCCAATCCTTGTTTTGGATGGATCCAAACCAACAATGTTGATTAATCCAAATCCTATGATGTGAAGAATTATAAATCCTAGTTCAAGTGCAAAAATCCCTATATCCTTGTCAAATAATAGCCTCAATTATTGCTCATGTGAAATTTGAGGATCTTATTTCAACACATAATTTTCTTCATTAAAATTTGACTTGCTAAAGACACTTTATAAATAATAATATTAAAAAAATTTATACATACAAGTGTTTCAAGTTCTAACAACTATGATACCAAAAAGTAAGGCAGATAAAGTTTTGTAGACATTATGACTATAGACAACAACCTAAAGAAATGTTATCCTCCTCTAACATATTTCTTAATAAAGAAGCAACAATAACACCAAATTTGAGAATTTGCTACCTTGCCACATTTAACAATAATCTGTGGACAAATGATGGATCAACACATTATGGATTCCTTTTCATTGGCTATCATGGTCATTTGGTTGTGGAATTCTTCCAATTGATTCAAAGACCCGTAAATCCCTTACCATAATTTAATCAAGATCATCATTGCATTGACATAATCTATGTGCATCTTCAACTAACCTTAGTTCTCCCATGAAATATATGAATGCTAAAAACTCCTAGAAATAAAGGTACTCAATCCTCCCCAATGATAATTATGGTCTGATTCAAATATACCAAATTTGAATAATGAATCCCATAATTGACCATTTGTTAAACAAAAAATTAGCTTGGCTTAACAACTTACTTTAGGCCATCTCCCCCAACCCCTTGGAAGACATCCAAGAGGGGTCATAGTTAGGTAATGAACTCTTTCTTTCTCAATGCATTTTATTCCATCTTGCCTTGTCTAATCCATATAACAACTACCTTCCCTATTCACAACCTTATCCTCTTACTCATGTTGTAACTAACTATAACCTTAAACCAATGAATTACAACCAAGAACACACACACACAACATGAAGTAATTGTAACAAAATTTCCTCAAATCAAAGCTTCACATATTAAAAAAATAAAGAGATTTACATTGGAGTCCTTAATCCCTAGCTATGGATCTTTTACTCCAACTAAACTCCTCCTCTTGCCTAATGCAACATTCTCCTACCTATAAGCAACTCTACCTTCTATCTTTTTTTATTTGATTTTTTCATTTTCCATTCACAGCCTTATTAGCAAACACTATTTGTTCAAGTTCTTTGAAACCAATCTTCCTTTTCCTACTTTTTTTGCTTTCACACAAGAGGGCAGACCTTCTATTTCCTCTTCAAGTTACTTCCTCCTCTTCCTCTTCATCCTCCTTTTTTGCTTCCCTTACCAAGTTTAGCACAAGGTTTATGTACCTTTTCCCACCTTCACCATTAAATGGAACATTCACCGAAACTACCCTTGAGTAGGTGTCATCACCCATTAGTGATACCTCCACCTCCATCTCCATTGCTACTTGGTTGGGTGCACTTGGGTAGCCCACCTCCTCATGATGTAGTGGCTTCTTCCTGTGATTTTGCCTTTTCATGATACATCCAATCCCCCCATTAGCCCAATTCTCACACTATTCATCATCATTCATAAGAGTGAGAGTAATCAACAAGCTTTAGGAAGAAGAACAGATGTTATCTTGACCTAAACCTAAATTCTAGCACCTTCCTAAAAGCCTCTTTTGCCATATATGTAACCCTTTATTTGACAAATTTATTTGACCCAAGATAAGACATGATAACCTTGTTTTAATTTAGTCCAACTATCCTACCCCCCACTTTATCCTAACCAAGCCGCCCATCCCTTGGTAATCCATCCCAAATAAGATCATTTTATTATCCTATCCCATGAATTTCGAGTTAACCTCCAAAAATTTCATTAGCTAACTTACTTATGTTTAACCAAAACTTGGTTAGGCTAATTGGGGCCCAACACCATCCACATAATCCTCTAGATTGTTTCATCCCCTCCATCATTTGTCCTTAATGACTCATTACACATTGATATTTTGCTTGTTAATTTTAGTGCAGTGGAACTATTGCATTGGAGGCAAACAAAAAATTCATTTTGGGCATTCATCCCAAAAAAGATTGAAACTCACACAAAACATCTTGTAATGTCAATCTATTACATTAATTCGAAAGTAAAAACCAGGAAGAATTTGCTTAGCTTATAGTCTTGTCACTATTTTGTAGTTTCAGTTCCTTATTAGCTCCATCACTTTATGTAATTTTCTTCCACACAAAAGAAAAACAAGGAACTTAGTGCTAATCCTTAACCTTTTGTTCATTTTTAATAACTACGAAGAAATGCCCACCTATCATAGGCATTCATGTGAATGATAAATGACAAGATAATAGATGGTTTTTCAACACTTAGATAACAATAGTAAGTGACCCATTCACATACTAACCCTAAAACTTCTATCATCCACATTTTCGTGTTATATAACAATTTTGATTTTAGAAAAGTGATAGTTTTGTGTTTCTTGTAGACACATGATATGAAAAAATGTTTTCTTTTATAACTTCTAATCTTTAACAATACAAGAAAAATTTACTAAATGTTTGTTTGTCTTTGTTTTCTTTGAATTCTTGTAATTTGCATGAATCTACCATTGCAATTATGAGAGAAAAAGGAAAATAAAGGAAGAATTTGGGTAACAAAGAAAAAATAAAACTTTAGGTCCTATTTTTTTTCAAAGGTTGTGAATATTTTTCATTGCCTACTCAAACATATTTTGTAGAATAGTTTGTTGAACTTCAGTTACAAAATCTTTGTTTAAGGTTCTAAAACTTTAAAGATCTCCCTTCTGACCTTTTAGAGTGTTTTCCTTGTTTTATAGTGTTAATGTTTTCAAAATCCCTTCAATAGATTGAATTTATTCATTAGTTTAATTTGCAAAGACTCCACTTGAACATTTCTAAATGGTCTTACACACCAACCAAATTTTCCCTATGCAAATTTTATTTTTGGTAAATAATGCAAAAATCTTATATTGTATTGTGGTTTTTGAAGGAGTACTCAACCATGAATAGAATTAAGTTGTGGAATAAGTTAATGAAACAAAAGCTAAATGTGAAGTTTGTCACAATAAACACTCAATATTTTAGGTAATTGTCCCAATGAAGTTTAGAATCATGTAATCAGAATTACTATGGATATAAAAATAACAAAGTCCTCTAATATTGAATTGAAAATTGTGCTCAAATCTTGCTTAACACATTGCATCTTTAGAAGACCTTGTGATGCCAAATTCCTTTTCAAATCTCTTAATAAGAAAGGATTTTGAATGTTGAACATGTTCCATTATGGTTAAATGAATTAGATCTTGATATACACATGACCAAATCTTGAGTAATTAGGATAATATGCATACTGGATATAAGCAAGTAATTCCAAATGGGTTTAAAGTATAATTCATCTAAAAAATTCCAATCATTATTTGAGATTAACATTGCCTATGCATATGATACAAACATTAAGAAAAAATGCATTTATATTGTTTAAAAGTCCAACTAATGACTTGAAAAAATTCTTTCAATTTGCTAGCATTTGCACACAAACATAATCTTTAAACAAGCAAGCTTCAGTAATTGCTGACTCTATTACCAATATTATGTCTTGCACCCCTCCAAAGAAATCTAAAAGGCTACCAAATAAATATCACAATCTAAATCTATCATTTGATTCCCTATTGCATATGATGCTTGATGCAATGCAACTCATATTTATTGTGCATAGTGTTATTTCCTCTCATTTGCAAGAAAAGTATCAACATAATCAAAGGTTCAAGTTTTCCATAACAAAACATTGAAATGAGAAAAGTATCAACATAATCAAAGGTTCAAGTTTTCAATAACAAGTATGTCAACAATTTGAGGGTTGTAGTCTTGAGGGCAGATGTCAAAAAAACAGGGGACACTTGTTGGAGCAAGTCTCCCCCAAGTCACAAAGTAACAAAGGTTTTTTATTGCAATGGTGGAATGTTTGCTTGAGAACGGCATATGGTCCATTCAATTGACAAAAAGCATCTTTCATGTTGGGAGGTGCTTTCAAATACAAAGGAAAAAAAAACCTTGGATTGCTCTCCCATAACATTCACTTCATGTTTTACCCTGGACAAGGCCCATTGGTGGGGGATATTTCTGAGATGACTCAACCACCACCTCATCCCCCTTGTTTCAGAAATGCCCCCACCTTGGGGCCTTCCAAGACACCTGCGTTTTGTACTAGTGCTTCATATGCACTTGGAAATAAGCATGTAATGACAAAGGTCTGTCGCATTATAAGTACGTAAGCTCTTGCAAAGACGCAGTGGTTTCCATTTGGCCTTTTCTGCCTCTTTTGATCTGTCTCCTTACAAGGTACAATGGACACTTCTATTTGGATCGACCTGACCTAACAATTGTTTCAAAGTCCACTTACACATTGTGCAAAAATCTGCATGCCCATTGTGCAAATCATAGAAAACTATTACATTGTGGAATGTGCTGGGGTACGGGCCATTGCGCCTGATTTGCAGCTTGTTCAAAAACTTTGGCTCACATTATTACATTGTGGAATGTGCCAGGTACAGGCCATTGTGGCTATTTTGCGGCTTGTTCAAAAACTTTGGCTCACCTTATTGCATTGTGGAATGTGCAGGGTACAGGCCATTGTGCGTATTTTGCAGCTTGTTCAAAAACTTTGGCTCACGTTACTTACTACCGTCCCAATTCATCACAGGCACGGGCACAGTGGCCTGTACCCAGCCACGTTCCATAATATGATCTCCACACATAGGTCTGAGCACGAAGTACACAAGCTTTTGCAGGAACAAGTCTCCTCCAGAGGTGCTACTACACACTCACAGGCTCTGGCAGAAAGTTAGAGAGAGAGAGAGAGGAAAAAGAAGTCAGAAAACGAGGAAAAGAAAAAAAAGGAAAAAAAAAGGGAGGAAAAATCTCCTGCTGGTTTGTAAATGCATAGGTTATGTCACCCAAGTGCAAGCCAAGTTTTTGCACAAACAACAAGTAGAAGTAATGTACCAGAAACTTGTCTCTTGGTACAAGGAGGAGGAGGAGGAGGAGGACTCTGCAAAGTTAAAATTATATTTAAAACCAATGTTAGGATCTGTGTACCCATAAGTAAAATCAGAGAGAAGCACGTGTTAAGACAGCTCCAAAGTTTTTTTTACTAGTTCGTAGCAATTTGCATGTCTTTTGCATGCTCACGTCACATGCAAAATATATTTAACGATTAAATATCTACTAATGATCGATTCACACATAAGGAAAGATACTTGGTGTCGTTAAATTGAATTAAAAGTTAATTCATCGAAAACTAAATATTGAAAACGATTCAAGACACCAATTTGAACAATCTCACTGATCACAAGCTTTATTTTTTCAACTAGACACATAGCCTGTTCAACAGGCCTTATTTATATTTATATATTTTCTACTGTACCCTAGCCTAGGGTTAGCTTCCACATTGACAAAGTGAATAAATTAATTTTTTCAAAAGAAATAAAATTTAAAAATTTTCTTGAAGTATTTAGTTTTTCACAATCTACTTTGATATTTAGTTGTGACTAGTGTGGCATAGTGTGAACATGACCCTCACAATAATTATTAACACTAATTAAATTTTATATTAAATTCCAGTCATAAAAAATACTCAAATTGCAATATCCTCCCCCCCCGCCCGCCCCCCAACTTAGGTCTAAAAATTATGAAATCACCTCCAAGAAATCCCACTGATCAAGGGCTTTTAGTATCCAACAATACTAAAGCTCACCCATATTTCCCCAAAAATTTTAGTTTTACTTTTGTTGAATATTTTTTGATAATATGGTTCAATATTCGATAACTCTTGCACTTTAGGTTTAAATTAGTGTTGTCTGGTCATATCTTTATATCCAGATATTATTTGGATATGGGTTTTGAGTTTTATTCATGTTGGTCTTAGGTTGTTAGGTTAATTATTTAAAAAAAAAAGAAATCAGAATTGTAAATTTGATATGCATGTTTTAAAAATTGAAAATCAACCAATTCATAACCAACAAATCATTTTTAAAAAAAAGAATATGTAACTGGCTGGTGTAATAAATTGATTTTTTTTTAATACATATCCTTCATCATGAATTTTTTATAAAAGACATTTTATTGGTATTTAGAGGATATGTCTAAAACCGGACAAGATTGGTCTAAACATTAGGAAAACACCTCATTGGACCTGTAGTCATTGAGAGCTTTTCAAGGGTGTCAAGAGTGTGGTAGAGGGCGCCATGGTTTGGGAGATCTCAACATGACAAATGGAACAAACCTTCTTACTAGATTGTGATATAAAACTTGTGGTGTGAAGTCTACGAACAAAAAGCTTGCCTTGACGCACTATGTTGTGTAGTTGTCAAATAGGGCATGACAAAAACCTGCTCTTATGCATAACAGGTGGGTGGTGTTTTAGGAAAAGTATTGGGTGAAATTGATAATCCAGGGTAGGCTTTTTTTTTTTTGTGGTGAAATTTCATCACTTGGGGAGGACTTTTTTCATTTTTCCTTGGTTCCCAACATGTTCCCTTCAAGTTTTCATCAGGTTCCCAATATGTTTCCTAGGTTCCCAAGCGTGTTCCCAATAGCACCTCACTTTAATCCCATATGTTTTGCCCAAAGTCCTCCCCTTCTCACGTATATAGCTGGGCCAAAGGGAATGGCACTTCACCCTTCTGTAGAATCTTTTTATTTTGGGGAGCCTCCATAGATTCAACTTCCTTTTGCGGTGGGCCAATCAAATCCTCTTGTCACTGATCACAGCTTTTGGAACAACATGAGATATTTGAAAAAAGAAAAAAACACTTTTGGCACCCCTAAAGTTAAAAAGTAAATAAATCACAAAAAGACCCTTGCAACCTGCCGGTTATAAAAAAAGGAAGAACCGGGAAAAACTGGTCAGCTAAAAACGAAATCTCTAAATTTATTTTTTCAAAATTCTGTTGCCAATTTGAGCTGGAGTAGGTTGCTATTTTTTTAAAATTCCCTTTTTAAAGAAAAAAATTCGTCACTTTGTTTTTGGACTTTGCTTTGTTTTTGGGTGTTTTTTTGGGGTCTGTGAGTGTGTGCGCTTTTTTGCGGCTTTGGGTTGGGTTTCTCTCTATCGCAGACGGCTTTGTGGAGCTCCTTGCGCGCGCGCTGACACTCGCACGCAGCACAACTTGAGCCCATTCTTGCGCCTCTCGAAATTATAACCATGGCGCGGGAGGCTTGACAACGGCTTTCGTGGTGTGGACTCTTGGGAGGCGCGGGCGGTGATATTTTGTGTGCGGTAGAAGACTACATCGTCATCCATAGCCGCGCAAAGAAGAAGAGGAAGAAGAAAAGCAGCAGAGGACGTAGAAGTGAGCGAGCTTTTACGTATCACGATTTCTTGATAAAATTTAATCAGGATGATGAAGTCGTGTGCTGCTGGTCTTCCTCCCGGTAAGGTTTCTCGTCTTCCGCAATGTCGTGTAATAATATGCTGTCGAGGAACATTGTTCTTTCAGATGCATTCTGGAGTCTTGATGGGGAGGAGTCCAGGAGTAAAATGAACCCCACTGTCGGCGAAGTCGTCGTGGTCGTTAGTTTGGACTTTCGGAAAATTTCCGATGCGATAGTTTCCGAGAAGGATTTGATAGTTCGGTAGCATTTGTGTGTTTCTCTTTTTTCTGGTTTGAAAAAGAATTGAGGAATTTTTCGTTTGCTATATGTAGCAACAATAGTTTCAGCTTTCTTTTCTCCTCCCTTCCAGGCTGCGAAAGAATCAGCGAGTCCTGTGTGCTTCGTGTTCAATGAGCTTCTTTGATTATGCTAGTTCATTATGTTTCAGCAACTTTCTTCTGAAGGGAAAGGGAAAGGCGAAGGCAAGCCAAGGCAAGAAAAGGTAACGAGCTCGTGAAAATAGCAGCGACAAAGTTCAGCTTTCTATTTTTCCGGACTGCACAGTGAGGACCAGTTCTTGTCTATTCTATATACGTCGCTGGAGAGCCTTGGCGATGTTTTTCTATCCATGAGTGCAGTTTTGCTGTAGTCTTTCTTATATGGTAGTATCTTGTTAGCGCCAATGCCGATGCCGAACCTTCTCCGCATGCGGAGTTGTCAAGAAGATGTCGGTAGTAACGAAGTCGTGATACGGTAAAGCTCCCGAAGTTTTGCTTTCGCCTTTTATGCGACAATCGACGCTTCTGCTACGTAACCAGTTCTTTGAAGCTTCAACAGAGTCTCTACTTTGTATTTTTTAGGATTTAGTATCTCATTTTGTCCATTCTTCGATTTGGCACAAGAAGATGATGAGAGAAATCTGCAGTTGCGTGTGATGTATATATGGATAACAATCAATCAATTAGAGCTCGATAGTATTGATTATCGTGTTCAACAGATCAGGCTTGATATATGTTTTTGCACATTATTGAAGCGGTTGTTTCTGTGCGATGATGGCAAGCACAGCGGCGGCGGCGGCATTAGTGGTCACGGAGGACAACAACATTGATGCAGCAGCTTTTGAACAACTTGCAAGTACTATGCCTCTCATTAGCGTTTGTCTGGACGCGTTGGATCGGACATGGCGAGAGTTCCGGAGCATTTCTACTGGTTTTATCTTCAGGCGCCTCTTGAATAAGAAACATCCTCCTCTTATAGACTCTACCAGCTCTTGCTTCCAGTCTAGTAATAATAATTCTGGAGACAGTTCGATGAAGGATAACCAAATTTCTCAAAAGACCATTGTAACAGCGGACTCGGCTTCAAGCAAATCATTTGTGAAGAAGACATTGTCAGATAGCTATGATCATCAGCAGGAGACTGTTGCACCAACAAGAACATACTTCAAGGAGGATATTTCTCTCCACTGTAAGCCCAACGATTGCTGGCTTGTGATTAAAGACAAGGTACTTATCTTTCTTATCAGCTGGATTTCTTTATAGCAACCTAACAGTACTAACATTCTGTTGGTGGCTTAGAAAATGTTGCAATGCACATGTGCATAGGTTCTTGGCTGCCTTCCCAGTCATGGATCTGGAAGCTTTTGTTGTACCTATTGCACTACAGAATTTTGGCTAAGCTTGAGACTTGTGCAACTGAGAGTAGCACATGTTTCACACCGCACTCTTAACATGTTTTGTTCATGGATCCTGTCAGGTATATGATGTGAGCATGTTTGCACAGCAGCATCCAGGTGGATCCGTTATCTATACTCATGCGGGTCGGGATGCAACTGACGTCTTTGCAGGCTTCCATGCCCCTTCGACTTGGAAAGTCTTGCAGCAATTCTACATTGGAGACTACATGGTTAGTAGTAGCAATTTTTTGTGGCAGTTTTAAAACTATTTTACAAGAACTTGCACTAAGTATGATCCTTATGATTTTCCAAAAGTGAATAAGGCACCAACCAAGTTGATTAATCCTTTGGAAATAGGGTTTGCTTTCTGATCCTCAAGTGAAATCAGTTCAGAGTTCTTTGCTTTTGCAGTCTGTTTTCAGATGGAGATAGTTAACTGGGAATAACGTTATGAATGCGATTTTCCACATTTCTGCAGAATCCAATACTCTGCAGTGTGGTCTTTGGATTACAATGCAATGTTGATAAAATACTCTACATTTCTGCATTAGCATTTAAATGCTTGAAGCAGTTTTTAGTAACTAAGAACTTCATACTGCACTCAAACCTGATCTAATAGTAGACAATTTACAAGAAGTTACCTAAAAGCATAGATTTTGATGGTAATGCTGTAAAGGTCAATCTTATATCAATATGGTGCATGGTGTTGTAGTGGTGAAACTTATATCCTGCATAGTGAGAGGGGTTTATTGCCCTTGATAGTGCAAGTGGGAGCACTGCAGTCAATATGGCCAAGGACTTATGTAATTTCATGTCTGAAGGAACTTTGTCTGTTGATGGGTTGCAGAGTGTGGAGCCAGCAGCTGAGCTGCTAAAGGATTACAGAGAGCTACGGGCTGTGTTCATGAGGGCAAGACTTTTCAAGAGCTCAAAGCCTTACTACACCATTAAGTGTCTTGTCAATGCAGCACTCCTTGCTGCAAGCATCACAATAATCTGTCTGACTCAGTCCTTGCCAGGGGTTTTGTTGTCAGCTTTCATTCTAGGAGTCTGCTGGCAGCAATGCGGATGGCTATCTCATGATTTTTTACATCACCAGGTACTTCTCTCTCTCACCCGTATTTGTGTGTGTGTGTTTTGTCTCCTGTGCTTCTTTTATGCAAAGCACATAGATTGTACTGTTGGACCATTCATTCCAATTCATGAGTTCTTACACAAAATGCGCCTATTCTGACTCCTTTTTTCTTCCATGGATGTATCATCATCTAGGAAATTAACCCAAGGTTTTATTATCTGAACTGCTCTGGATGTCTAAGTGAATCTGACATCACTTTTCTATGGGCATCTGTATTTTGTAGGTATTTGAGACCCGCTGGCTGAACACCTTCGTCGGTTATTCAATTGGGAACGTGATATTAGGGTTTAGCACATCATGGTGGAAGAACAAACACAATTTGCATCATGCTGCTCCAAATGAGTGTGATCAAACATATAAGCCAATAGATGAGGACATTGACACTCTCCCTCTGTTGGCATGGAGCAAGGACATCCTTGCAACAGTCGACAGTAAGATTATGTGTAGGGTACTCCAATGGCAACACATCTTTTTCTTTCCCATGTTGATGTTTGCTCGCTTCACCTGGCTCTTGTTCAGCTGGCTGTACTGCTGTAGGCCCCATATGCCACTCCGAACCAAGGTCCTTGAGAAAGGAACCATGTTGGTGCATTACATTTGGTTCCTTGGGATTGCATTCTGGCTTCTACATCCAGCAATGGCTATGATCTGGATATTCACAAGTGAACTTGTCACTGGGACACTGTTGGGTCTTGTTTTCGTCCTCAACCATAATGGAAAGGAGGTCTACAACACATCAAAGGACTTTGTCAATGCTCAGGTGGGAAAATTTACTTCCATATGCATTCAGTCAAATACAATGTACATTATGTCCAAGTCCCACCAGGAGTATGTGTGGAGCCTAAATACCTGTGATGTTCTGTGGAATCTTGCTACTCCTGTTGGACAGGATGATCTATGTAAAAATTGCAGTAAACCAGAAGTTATGTGATCATGGACTTATCTGCATTTTTCGTCAGTTAGTTGAAGATTTTCTATAATTCTGTAGGAAGATTGATGGAACACAACCTGGTAATCTGTTCATACCACTTGAGTCCTATGCTGTATCCTCCACTCTCAGGCAACAGGAAAGACTTCAGAAAAATTGGGGATAATTGTTAGATATAATGGAGAAATGGATTGCTGAACTAGTTGCATTTTCCTTTCAGGTTGCATCAACAAGGGATATACAAGCCAGCATGTTCAATGATTGGTTCACTGGTGGTCTCAACAGACAAATAGAGCACCACTTGTTTCCAACCATGCCCAGGCACAACTTGAACAAAATCTCCTCTCATGTGCGTGCGCTTTGTGAAAAGCATGGATTGATCTATGAGGATGTAACAATTGCACTGGGCACCTACCGTGTTGTGGAGGCATTAGCTGAAGTTGCTGCTGCTGCTGCTGCTGCTGCTACCACCACCTCAAGCTACTAATGTCAGCTGTGATGGCATGTACTTTCTTGTCCTTATTCTCAATTCTTTTCTGTTACCAATTCACCATGATGCCCCCTGAAGCAGCATCGATGGTAGTTAGTGTTGAGTGACAGATTTGAGACAAATTATTCTTTTCCAAGCCATCAGTTTTTTCGTGTGAGACGGCTAACTCCTGGATATTCCTTTCACCAATTCTTGCAACGGTTCCTTGTACACAATGTCATTGCCAATACAGCAGGTGAAAAATTGCACTGGTAAAGGCAAAGCCTGGGATTTTCAAATGGCTGTGTTGAGGAACTCCCAAACTTGTTTCGGGCAGTATTGGTATGACTACTCCACCAATTGTCAGACAATTGAATGATCGAGCTTTTCTGCAACACCCAGTTGAGCGGTGTAGATGGTTTCACTCTTGCTATTTTGCAAGATGATGATACCTTCTCACACTATACCTGCAACTGACAGTTGACAGTTTTATGCTAAAATATATATGGATTTCAGGAAAAGAGGACCCAAAACCCAACTTGAATTGCAGAATTTTGATGGTCAAGAATAAGGACACCAAGTGCACCATATATTTTGAATCTATAGCAAATAATCTAGTGGCTAGGATAGTGGATTGTGTTTCATAAGTGGTGATTATGATTCTCAAAGATTTTGGCAAATACCACCAAACTCTTTTCTGTTCTTTCGGCAATCCTTTTGAGAATGATTTAATGTCACACATCAGTCGCAGGTATGATATCTCAAATCATGACAAATTTTTTTGGTGATCCTTGAGAGCAAGAGTGGGGGGTTTTCCATGTAGCAATGAAAACATGTGAGTATGAAACAGAAACAAAGACAAAATGATAACCATTCTTGGGTGTTTCACAAACCTGTTTTGAACTCCCCTTGTGTTGGATATTGGTTTTGAAGTTCCCATGACCCAACTACAACAACAAATGAATTTGCGGAAATTTGTGGAAAGTGTTCGTGCCCACTAAAAAAGACAAGTTGGGCATGGTTTCTCAACTCTTGGTAAATGAAATTTACAAGCTAAACAGTTGTAGTTCACTCATGCACTCTTAATCCTTTGGAAAGGTCCTGTTAAGATTTCTCAAGTTGAAGGAAATTTGTTAATCCAATCTTCCAATTCCCATTTGTTGTCATGCATCAGCGATTTGCCAAACTAGTGTTTATGAATATAGTGAATATTTATGAGTTCTAAGTTGTCAATGTTGGTTTATTCGGAACAAAAGTTATTAATGAAATGGGGTTCAAAAAGAAAAGCTGAAAGGGCTATGAAAATCAGATATGTGACTCTATGAAAAGGATTTGGAATATAAACACATTTTTCATACAATTTTTTTTCTTCTTAAGATGCTAACTTTAAAATGGAAAAGAAAGCATATTCTTGTATGAAACAGGTTTGGGAACATTTTACAAAATTGTGTCAAATGTGTTCACCCTTTTGTTTATTAATATTTTCTTTTCTAAAAATTAGAAACATCTATGTGATATACCCTTCACCTTGGCCTTTTAGGCCTTTTAGGCCTTGGTGCATCAATTGATAGTTCAATACCGTTAGCTGTTAGCTTACAATTGGCTTGATCTCGCCAGCCAATACGTTGCAATTCATTATCAAACACCATGAATTTACCATGTTGTTCTTTCACTGTGCAACAACAAAATCAATTGATCAGTTGACAATCAATTTACATGCAAAACTTAATGATGGAAATGACCCTATCAAACATGCTAGCATTTAAGAAGACAAAATCATCCTTTTCTGCTCTATATATATAGTGAATAACTATTTTGAACCTAGTGATTCATGACAATAAACTTGATTGTTTAATTGAAATATGTTATATGGTTTTGTGAGAACTAAATAGTTTCATTTACATACTTATTCTATATGAATAAAAAATTCCATCTCAAATTTTGAAATATCAGTAGGAGTTTGTTAAAGATTTCTGCAATTAAAAATAATGTTCCATATTCCAAATAGATTTCATACATGCTATGTGAAATAATCATATACACTAATGGGTGGAATTATTCCATTCTGAGTGGATTTATGCATTGAGTACATGTAAAATGTCTCAACATGTTTGGTAATTGTCAAGTTAGTCCAACTTTTGGTTTTCACATCTTTAAAGGGGTTTTAACCAATTTTTTGTTACACCAACACTGATGACAATGAACCCATTGTTTCTTGCAATTGTTCTTGTGTATTTGTATCAAGGTAGCAAAAGGCTTTTATGTGACGGTAATAATAATCCTTTACCATAGGTTGGGCACTTGCTTCCCTATGACACGTTTGTTTTCCAATTGCTAATAAAAATTCCCCAATGAAGACAATACCGTAGTATCTTTTCAGGTTTGGAAAAAATTATATTATTTTTTAAAATGTCAAATTAAAAAAAAATTAAGGTCACTTCCTGCTGAATTTTTTAAAAATCATTATTTACTGATGTCAAAATATCATAGGATTCAAGAAGTTGTTACAGGATACTTTTAGGGTTTTAGTATGTATACTATTGTATGTACTTTAAGTGATTTCAGGCCGTTGCAATATCTATTTTTTCCATTTAATTTAATTTAATTTTTTTGTGTCGAAGTCAAAATTTCAAAATAACATAATTATTCGTCAACGAGATGTGGAACTTGAAAAAGTACTAGGGTACCTTTGAGGAATCCTTCAAAAGTAGCAATAGAATCCATTTTAATTTGAAATTATATATATAAATATATATCTTATTGAATCAAGACATGCAAGGTTGTTGACAAATCATTGCATGAAATTCTTACATCCAATGATATTGTAATCATGATCTTTCAATTCTTTTGGATTTGATCCTCCAGTTGAAGTTGCTTCATCATTTGGACTTGATTCATCATCCAGATTTGGCTCATTGTCCGAAATTGAGTTTCCACCCGAATTTGATGTCCTACTTGAATCTACCTTGACACCTGAGGTTGATATTTCACTTGGATTTGGGTTGTTGCTTGGTTCTGATTCTATATCATCTTCTGTTTGCATAAGTATATCTAAGCAGACAATTTCATCACGTTCCTACAAAAACCACAAGAAACAACTTTAGGTTAAGGTTGATTGCTTGCTCGCTGGTAGCATATGACTTTAAACTACCTGGGTTTAACAATTATATTGTTAATAATTGACATTTTTCCAATTGTTCAGATTCATGTACAACTTGACCATTGGTAATTTGATCTCAATGGTACTAATTGGAAATTGATAACATGTAAAGCCCAAGTCACATGTAAGATGGTTGTCATGTTTTTGAATTTCACACCCTCATGTGTATATTTTGTCCCTTGAGCATCGAATGGTCTTACTAACCTTGAAATTCACATATTTCCACTAACACAAACTTACGTTTTTGAAATACACCAAGATAAATTGTGAACATGAAAATTTCAAGTTAAATGTTAAAAAATATGATAATCAATAGACATCACAATTAAAGTCAATTTAATGTATGGCTTTGTAATATAATGCAAGTAATAGTTGTATGAAAATGGTTCCAAGATGCAGATTAAATGTGGGTCAATGTAGGGGGTGAACCTCTTATTCCCTCTCTTATTCATCAATAGAAACCAATTTACCAAGAAATTATAAATGGGCTTTGCATCTGTTTTACCTTGGAAATATGTTAGTTTGATTAAATAAACCAAGATCCATGGTAAAGGGAACTTGTTTATTAGTATTATCACCCATTGTTAAGAAAATTTTGAATGTTTAATGATGTAATTACAATGTGATTGTAAATATTTCATATCATTATAGATATGAATTTGACTAATTTCTTCTTCAAATAAAATTTGGTAATATTTCAATGAGTTTGAAATCCGTTTCAAACCCCACCCCCTTCAGGAAAAAATCTAGATATAAAAAGAAAAATTAGTGTCAATGAGAGCCTTTCCCTTACATCAATATCCATTTTATGTGAAATAGACTATGTTGTATGGGGACATAGTCTTATTTTATCATCACACTTTCCTTCATCCAAATTACAAAATCATTTTTAAAGATTACAAAAATAAATTTTCTTCCATTCATATAGAGAATACAATGTAAAAAAAAAGATAAATGAATTTTATTTATGCAGTAGCAAATTGTAATGTGGTCAAATAATGTTACCAAAGAGATCAAATAGTCCAATGGTGAAATCTCAAATCTGGCAAGACTCTCATCTAATTTCTTGAATTTCAAAACCAAGGGATAAAAATCACGTCTTAGATCATATCCTGGTCCTCTGCACCCATATTCTTCCATTGGCGAAAAAAGAATTGACATTAAAGTTCAATGAACAATGAAAATTTGAGTGACAAAAAATATGATTGGTATGATATCAAAAGTCATAAGCAAGACTTATACAAAGTTATCTTGTATATAGAAGTCCGCATTTTTTTGGTTTGCTTTTGAAAAAAGTTAAGATCTATTGAAGAAGCACATAGTGAGTTACAATATGGCTTTCACAACCTCAAAATATAAGTGATATTTTGCATGACATTTGCCGCATATTGCATCAAAATAGGTAATTTCATGATGCCCAATGTAAATTTGAAAGTGGATACAATAAGCTTATAACCAATTGTGGGTATGCCTTATGATCACTCTTAGTTGGCAAACTCGGTTCACTAATAATAAGGTCATGCTTTGATGTTATGAAAATTAACAAATCCACTTGACATGTCACATGACTAGCCGATCATGTATAACCTAGCTCTAATGAGGTCAAATTTATTGTCAATTTTTTTGAGAATCTGACCAATGGCTTATCAATCCTGGGGGAGAAATTGGGCAACCATTTGGGTCATGACAATGGCCGTTAGTGTACACATTTAAAAAGCAGACAATAACATGACGAATCAAATTAGTGACGGATTTCCTAAATTTGGATGTTTCATTTTCCCTAAAATTATCAAATATTAGTTTACACCATTATGTCAGAACTATTTTTGATTATTCATGAACTCGATATGTAATTCAAACCAACCAATGTTAATGTGCATAGGTATATAGACTTCACCTTAAGGCTACTAAAGTACCTTACCCACCTTGTATATCTCATAAGTCGTTTCCTTAGAATTTGTGACATTCATACTGAAGGTCAAGTACGGTTACAAGTATGGTGTTTTACTGTCAATTTGATTTTCTGAAATTCTTGAACATCGTATCAAAAGACAATTAGACAATTGGCCAATATCAAATTCAAAATGAATACATCCACGAAATCTAGTTTAAAAAGTACTTAATAATTCAACAAACAATGTGTTAAGGCAAACAAAATGCAATAAGGGCTATTAACTTTGGGCGCTTGATTTGTGGAGTCATTCAACATTTGGACAAAATTAAGCAAATGGTAATTCAAACGTCTTTGATGTCATCAGTTCTTTTCACATTTCTAAATCTATTATTGGAATTCATTCCTTCTCCACTTGGATATTTTCCAAATGATCAAAGTTATAGGAGCTTACATCCATTTATGAATGTAAATATGTTTTTTTTTCCTTTTGTTGGAAATGGCCTTAAATTTTTTTGTTTTGGTATTGGGGTCCCACACTCGTACTTTGTTTTGGCCCATGAATGTGATCAACTCTAGAGTTTGGATGGCATTTGGAGGAGGATTGGTTTAATTACATTTGCCATAACATTGTGCAAAGATTCAAAATTTGAAGACACTTGTAGTTTTTGATTCTCTGTTATCTCAAAATTCCAATGTGTTATTAGTGAATAAGCCTACTTACATACTCCATTTACCTCGCCAGCACCGGGCACGTGCATGATGTTTTGTAACAACACATCCGACATCGACAATCGCATACTTATGTATCTGCAAGCAACATTGCAAAACTATGAAACATAATGACATCTTGCTTGAAATCAACTAGCATTATGAATGGTAGTGTGATTTTGACTTACAGCTTGAAAGATAGATGAGAAGACTTGGTGATTAAATTTCGATAGTGTAGTGCCAGAGTCAAAAATCGTTTGTGCTGCTGGCGCTGGCACATATATCAAATCTGGACCATAATGAATGAACTCCAAGTGTACTTCATATTCAATGTGCTCAGAACTGTTAGTACCAAGCACAAGAGTATTATGCATGTATTATGTAACTTATAGCTACGGACCTTGTAAAGCAACAAGTTTTATGTGAGTATCCAACAAATTCTAGGGACAACACAATTCTATCATAAGTTACAACCTGATTCAAAGTGCGAAATTGAATGTTGATCGGGGTATGGAATCACACTGACAGTCTGTGTGGCAAATTTTCCATGGGGGTCCAAGCTAAGCTGTCTAGATCAACACCTTCAGTCCCAAAGAAAATATATCCTGCATCATAGCCACGATCCCTTCGGGAAAGACACTGACCCACTGCATTCCTTTCAATTACACGTTGCTCTTTCAATTGTGAATTTAGTGAGCCAATACGTGGACCCAAGGCCAGCAAGCCATCTGTTACAATCTCGACATCTTCATCATAGTAAAAGCCTGTGTGGGAATATGAACTCCTACACATATGACCAAATTGTTTATTAACAATGTGTCAACAATGTCAAAGCTCCATCCCATTGATTTCAAAGGGGTGATTTGACACAATATCACAACACAAACAACAAGAACAAATTGGGAACACACAAGCAATAAGATATATGGATAGCGTAGCAGCTCCTAGATCCACAAACCTCCTTCCAACCAGAAAGCAAAGAGTCAATATTTCATCAACTCGACAAGCAGACTCAAAATTCTTCTTGGTTCTTCCCTTCTAGGGTTTGGCTGATGTCCCATTTCCAAAACTTCTCCACTTTGGTAGTTACAAAGATGGAAACCTACTCACACAAAATTAAGGGCTTTTGATGTGTGACATGGGTATGGTTACGCACCCAAATTTGAACATTATTTGAACATTGGTCTGGCTGGTGAGAGGAATAGAGAGTGCATCTTTCACCAGAACAGCTTTGATGATTACGCCATCACAATATTCCACTTTGAAGTCACATCGTGGCTGCAAGGCTTCAAGGCATGTGATCGGGTTGCCCTCTTGGGCTCGGGCTTCAATACACACACGATTCAGACAATGCACTTCTCCTCCTGGCACTGGTGTGTAAAGGCCATTTGGTCCCTGTAGATGTCTTTCATGATGCAAGAAACAAAACATGAGATTTAAGGGACTACATATCCATGGGTCTACTATGGTTGGTTTTAATTAGGAAGAAAATGTATTATGTAAGATCCAAGTGCACAACAATCTTCAGATTTTCAATGTACTGCCAAACCTGAACAAGATTTTTTATGTGTTATCTTTGCAGAGTTAGTGTGGTGGAACTCAGACAGAAAATGACAATTCTCAAGGGCGTGGTTCTGGATTTTACATGTTTTCCACTTTTTTGTCCTCTATCCCATATGTTCACCCCATGCAACCATGAAATAGTGCTTCCGGTATCCACCTCCATGTGGTACACGTTGCCTGGTGGTTTCCCTATTCTCAGATGCACTTGATATAGGCTGCTCACATGACAATCCACAATATTATCTTGAGGAAGACTCCTGCCTGATTAAACAATGGTTTAAGAGACACAAAAGTACCAACAAAGCAAATGAAATTATGTACAAGTACAATTAAAACAAAACAAGTTTCTAGTGATTCAAGAATTATGTGATCAAGAAGCAACAATGGATATGGTCAAGGAAAAACTCGAAGATGAACATGATGACAAATGAGGAGAATTGGATTCCATTGAAACGAGTGAGACCATGAATCACATGATGAAGGAAAAAAAAAGATCCAATCCAAAGAGATTAACAAGTTGGAACAATGAATTCAATGCAGATGATTTTCATGGAGAAGAAAACATACCACCTCTGTAATAAGTGTGAATCTAAGAAAAGGTTGATGATAATGATACAACAGCAACTGAAAACTGAAATGGGTAGTGGGATATGAACATTGTTGAGAAGAAAGGAGTGTCATGATCAGATGGTGATGAAAGCCATGAGTTCAAAAGGATTTGGTGCAAGTACAGCCCACAACATCACACTCACGAATTGGTATCATATTCGCCTTGGAGCACCAGGAAAGGGCGCTTGGATACTGGAAATTTTTTCTTGGAACCTCTATGAGCAGCTGCTGCATTGCTCAGCTTTGTATGCTGAGTCTTCTTGTGTTGCATGGATCTCAGTTCTTTTGTATCCATGTTCCAATCAACACCTCTATTTATTCCCAGCTCAATATTGCTGCTGGAAGAATTTGTTGCTTTGTGCAGCTTCATGTACACAATGCCAGCTCCAGAGGCATGCTTGTTGTACCCATATTGGTAAATTTGCAAAAACCTCAAACTTCTGAGCAATAACAGTCCCATACTGCAAGCAAACAATATGCTTGCAAACCTCTTGAGGCAGATGACTCTTCTGTTATGAGAGTTGAGGAGGACTTGCAGCTTTCCTTCACAAATTTTCATCACATCTTCTTGTTCCTCTTGTTGATCGACCTAGGTCAAATTCAATCAGGCATTCTTGTTGCAAAATGATTGTTGATCATGATAATTAAGGTTTATTCTCTGGCATTGCAAAGATAGATACTACTGTTTTTTGGATTTCAGAATTTCTCAAAATCCTTCCATATTGCAGATTGAGAAACACAGCTCAAACATTCCTTTACAGCATTTTGCAATAAAAGAGTGTTATGAGGTCTTGAAAGCTTATTACCTGCTTTTGATTCACAAGTTGTTGATCAGTTGAGTGATGTGCTTGTTGAATAGGAGGAGAAGATGCATGCCGACCAAAGACGTTGCGTCTGAACATCGTTGGTGGCCTTGGTGGTCGAGGATTACTTCTTCAAAGGACGCGAGCTCTAAACTGAAGAGCTCGCAGGTCCTGTGGATGACGAAGAATCTATTCGAGTCTTGTAATCTTGGATCCTTACTCTTGAACTGAAATACATGAGCTTTCTCTTATTGACGTATTTCGAGTTCCAGATTATGGAACTGAGCTTGCGTGCTACAAGAGCATAGAAGAACAGTCCAGAAGAAAAATGGATGCATGTAGGCTCGGATCATAAGGAGGAAACGGGAGGTTGGAAGAGAGATGATGGTTGGAATCCCATCGTGCTCTTTTGATCTTCATCAGATAAGAACCATCGCTGAACATTCTGAGATCTAATCCTTACTAATATCCACAAGATTGTGTGTGAGACATGAATGATCTTTGTCTTCGATTGCACATTGTTCCGTGACACAAAGAGGAGACAATCTTGCGTGATCATGGACAAGTAGAACGCGCACAACACACTTATTACGATGATGGACGACACGGCACAAAGTTCAACGCTGTTACGGTTGCTTCCAACAAGCTTGGTAAACCTCCAAGTCCATCCGCATTGCGCTGAGACTTCACAAATGGACAAGGGCCTTTCACGTGGCCGTTGCAAGCGCCGTCTGGCGGGTGCGTATTACAGAAATCCTACGTCAAGGTATCTACTTGAACCATGAAGTTTTCTGCAAGCGTGAACGTGAAATAGATCTCTAAACTTCCGTGCACGCAAAAATAGACGAAATCTATCAATGCCGAACGCGTAATGAGGTGCAAATCAAGCTCGGAGCAATCAATTCCAGTAGATGACGGCATGTAGCTTTGTGTTTGTTCTTCGCAAAACGCAATGGAGTTCAGGTCTGCAATCAGATCCAGTATCTATGTTTTGTGCTCGTTCTTCCAAAATGCGAAGGAACCTGCAAGATCAATTCCAGTAGATGCTTTGTGTTTGTTCTTCCCAAAACGTCATGGAACCTGCAAGATCAATTCCAGGAGATGCTTTGTGGTTTGTTCTTCTCAAAACTCGATGTAACCTGCAAGATCAATTCCAGTAGATGCTTTGTGTTTTCTTCTCAAAATGCGATGGAACCTGCAATCAATTCCAGTAGATGCTTTGTGTTTGTTGTTCGCAAAAGGTGATGGTACCTGCAATCGATGTCCTTAAGATCGTGTTTTATCTTTGTTTCTTCGCAAAACACGATGAACGATGTGCAATCAATTCTAGTAGATCTGCTCTCTGTTTGTTTGTTCGCAAAACGCAATGGAACTTGCAATGATTTCCTGTAGATTTTTTGTGTTTGTTCTTCGCAAAACGCTGAATGGAATCTGCAAGATCAATTCCAGTAGATACTTTCGTTTGTTCTCGGAAGAACGTGATTATGGAAGGACACCGTTGATCCATGCACCATGGTCGGAAGTTCATGGAAGGAAGATCAAGTTCTAGTACCGTCTAATGCTGCTGTCAAATTGCGATGGATTCGTGTGCACAAGTGTCTCAGCAATTCATCACCTTAACGACAACCTACAACAAGATCATGAATCATATTTTCAGACTCTGTGTCAGCGCGCTGTTTCTCAACGGGAGGAATCATGATAAGCCAAACTTCTCAGCCTTTGTTATGCAATTGTGGTGGAAGAAATCATTTTGTGGACTTGATCATCAATTGCAGACTTTGCTGTGTCCAGGATGGAAGAGCTCATGATATGAAGAAGATTTGCTGCTTCAGGAGGTTGGTGACAAGTGAAAATTGAAGACCACATGACTCTTCAGGAGCTGCTGCTGCTGCTGCTTGAGAGAACAGTTCAAGGAGATTACACTTTGAGGAGAACAACATGATGTTGTGTGCACAGTAATGGCTCTTCTCCTAACAAAAGGTAACAAACAACCTTGATCCTGTACTATAGCTGGCTTGTGATGCTGCATCCTTTCAGCTTCACATAAAGCCATTAACAACAATCCTAGAGTATTAAGGTATATGCTCAAGCTTGAGAAGCCTGAGGATTTTACCACTGGGGTTTCAATTTGCAATGGATACAGCAATCTGAGTTTTGATCAGATGCAGCTTGAATCCTTTCTCAATGCTTGAGATGAATTTTGGAGATGGCTGCCTTCTTCTAGAACTCTGAATCATTTTCACAGCAAGCTCCAATCATCAAAGCGGAATCGTTCTCTTCAATTCCATCTCTCATCTTTTCTTTGGTACCATAATGATCATGACAACCAAAACTAACTCTCTGTGCACCTGGGAGACGTGCATTCTGGAAAGTTTCTTTTCAGGATGTCCATATAATAGGCTTAAAAAGAGCATGTGACAAAATGGGTTTTCAATTCTTTCTTCCATCTTTTCTTGGATCCTTTTAAAATCATTCCCCATTTGTATATGGAGAATAAATTTGCTCATCTTGTAAGGTTTGATTTGTTGCTATCAACTGTTCAGCTTCAGCTTCACAACTAGAATTGTCATGTTGCCTGCAAAATTGAGATTCTATTATGACCCCCTTTCTCTGACCAGAAAGTTGATGTTCAGAGTTTTTGAGTACCACACAACTTTCAGTAAAACAACAAAACATGTAGTTTGAAAGTCATACATTTTGCTGGCATACTCATGATTACACCTCTTACTAATCAGAGAGAAAAACTTCTCACCTGCATCTTTTACAGCTTTGGAGGTGCAGGGTTTGAAGGAGAGACTGAAGATCTAGTTGAAGGCCGCTTTAATGGGGGCTCCAGCACAATCTTGATAGCAATGCTTGTTAGTTTCTTCATTGCCTTGTTTCCAATGGTACTATAAATGCCGTTAGCATTTTGTAAGTATTCTAATGCTTGAGTTTTTTTCTGTGCATGCATGAATGCCAGGCCTAGGACAAAACTTGCCTCTCCCACACTCAGATGCCCTTCCCCTTGAACCTCAACTGTTCGGATATAAATCTCCTGCATGTAGTATCCACCCATTCATTCCTTCACTAATAAGAACTGGAAACATAACCTCCTCCACAGATGAGTCTTTGATATGAGATTTTTGGGTAACCCCTATTTTGTTTGATCAAGGAAGTGCAAATGAAAGTCAGAGGCATATAAATATATTGAAGAGCTAGTTAGCTAGCAAAGAATGATACCTGCAACATCTCACACACTTCACCAATGTGCAACTTTGCAATGGCAGGTGCTGAATCCAGATGCACACCCTTGGAACCCGGATGTTGAGGTTTGCCCCAAGCCATCATTCTCTCAACAGGTATGTGAAGCACCACCTCTTTCAGGGCATTCATCCATACATCTATTACTAAGTCCCAAAAGGCTATACAGTGTGACTTTTGTCCCTGCGCCTCCTAACACAGCACCAAGCCAGCCCCCATGGCAAAAAAATTCGTATCAGCAAAGTGCTTGAAACATGATAGTAAGTGGACTGGATGTTCTACAAATCTCAGTATAGATTTCTCATGAAAGAAATTGTGAAAGAATCACAGTGGGAAAAAAACCATGTACAGTTTGATAGAAGACTTTGGAGAGATTGTAGAATGCAATACTTGTCCGCACATCATAAATTCCATATTCTCTTGACTTGTAGTATGCCTCCTCTGCAAATGCTTTTAATGAGGGTTCAGGACGTTTCTGCAAGCTAAGACAACCACAAAATGAATATGATAAACAAAGCAGCCTAAAAGAGTCCAGCTAGGTCTCAAGCCGTCAACCACTCATTGGTTCCCAGTTCAAGTGAATTTCACGATTTGTACACAGATGTAAAGTGTCAGATGTAAAGCCAGCCAAAAAAATATTGTTATTTAAAAGAGACTCAAAGATTGTTTACATAATTTCTGTTCAAAAGAAAAAATAACCATGCATGACGGCCATGAAATTAGGAATGGAAAGGAATTTAAGTAACTTGAAATCAAAATATTTCTTGAAGGTTTCTTTGGTTTGTAGAACCGCACCTTAAGAAGGGAAAGTTGGCCAAGAAGACGACTAAGTTCAGCACGGATTGCATCTTTTGGTTGGTCTGAAGAGTCTTGGAGAAGTAGCCAAGATCCAATTCCTAGTAGATCCTCACTTTGGATGGGTCGCTCCAACCCCAAATTCACCTTCAAAATTACACAACAATAAACTAATTGAGGCAGATTTCACACCAACACACCCAGGAAAAAAGAAGAAAGAAAAAAGCAGGACCTGTAACTTGGAATGTTCATGAGAGACTAAGAACAGATTGAGAGGTAAATTATGCAAGAAGAATTCACATACTTGAACTGCAAGAAGATAGATAGGCACAAGTTGTAGTGGTGCATTGGGGTAATATATAGCTTGTGCTGTTACGATTGCATCCATGGTGACAGGCAGTGCATCCTTGAATTGCCCTCTGGCTATTAGGTTGGATGCATCCTTGGTGATCATTGTCAGTAAAGCAGTCCTAAGTTTGGGTATGAATTCAAGCTGCGCAACAATAAATGACCATCAGAAAAAAGACCCCATCATTTGAGAAACTAAGAGGTTCACTTGAATGTGGCCAAAACACTTCTCAGCAATCTCGTGCAAGAAAAGCTCATGACAATCCCACTAGTTCCAATAGGTACATGAATGCATGCAAAGGCCTTTTTTTCCTTTTGGTTCCTTTCTCTGGGTTTGGAAAGAAGTCAAAGAGTTTGTGGGAGGAGGAGGGCGAGGTAGGTTATTGTAATCAGCTACCTGCCTACGATCCTCCAGTATCTTCAATAGAGAGTCAGGAGGGAGCAATGTGGCTCCAACAACATTGACTGCTTCTTGTGGGATGCCTAATTGTGCCAACTTGAATAATAGATCTTGATCTAGTACCCGAATTCGCTTGTACCTTCCCTTTCTCATGTCCTGCTCTCTCACAGGTTTTAGGTCAGAAATATTCACATCCTATCACTTCTATCAATTCTATATCAAATCTTATTTGGGTTTTTTTTTCCCCAATCCTGCAACAATTTCTGACAACTTGTAATGTATTTGAACCATGATATTTGTCCTGGATGTCCATTCTTTTTCCATTCAATCTGGTTTTACATAATTTTGAAATCTGCTTGCAGAACCTAAAAGGCAAATGAAAAGAGGCATATATAATATACCTTTCCAAAAGCTGCCGGATTTTCATGGAAAACTTCCACAGCAACCTCACTCATTGGAAACATCTGTAATCAAAGAATGTGTGAAATTGCTTTTTCACCCCAAACCAAGCAACATGACGAGGAGCATTCTCTAACATGGAAAAGACAAGTACAAAACTTATGGAGGAATTTGAGATGCACATTGGGGTACAAACGAGAGGGTTTTAACTTTTGATAGAACTTGCACACAAAACTCTTTTTTGAAATGTTACAAAACAAACATGAATTCTGGACATCTGCAAACATCTTACAGTTTTAAACTTTTCTCAGAGAGTTCAACACCCAATCATTGAAAATGGCATTCTTTGACTGTCTACTACTAGTACTACTACTACCCATAGAAAACACATCATCTTAGTGATTCCCATGATGTTTATTTCAATGTCAACAAACCCAAGAAGTCATTGACGATTGCAAGGAATCTAGTGTTATTTCAGAACTTGAGATGCTATCCAAGTGAGAGAAAAATGAGGACTTGTATGCACTAAGTAAAAAAAAAACCCTCATTTAATTCATGCTCAAACTGGAAGCAAAAACATATACACAGAGATACACACACACCATACACAACTTCAGTCAGAAAACGTCATGTCCCAAACCCAAGGAAGGTTCAACACAGTTGCAAATTGAGTGGGTGAGTGAGGGAGAGATTGATAGATTGACTGATTGAGAGATCATTACAAGGGTGGTGTCAGTCCGGAGTGCATGGAGGGAAATTTCAGGAGACAATTCCACCATGATGGTCTCCATTGTGTCAATCTCTTTCTTACAATTTCTTACAATTCCAACAACAACAAAACAGGTTCCTCCAACCATCAACTTTTTCCCACTAATTTATGTAACCACCCAGTCTCATTCATCTTGTCCTTCACATCAACTAACTTTCCTTTCCAGTGCAGCAGAGACCTCAGAGTTCCTCCTTTGTCTCAAACACCCAACATTCAATTCTCAATCTATTGTTTGGTTTTCAATCAAAATCTTTGCAAATAAAACAAAAATTACACCCAATCCTTCAAAGTCTGCAGAGACTCTTCTAATGTCTCCATCTTGCTAAAAAGCACAAGTAAAATGCTCGAGTATAAACTACAAATGTCTTGAAATTTGGGCATCCATGCTCTATGAGCACTATGAATCTGTTGAAATTCGACCACACACACATGTACAATATCAGTGCACCATGCATCATCTACATCATAAAGCATGGAAGTAGTCTTGGAAGTTTTTAAGTGTTAGGGGAGGGCACCTTATGTCCCCTTGAATAATGTGCAGGGTAAAGCCCCACTGGGATGGGGGCAATTCCAAAATAAGGGGCCTAGGATGAGGTGATAGCTAAATCCAGCCTTGGATTTTGAGAATGTCATCCACCAGTGGGCAGATTTACCCATCATAAAGCATGAGGTGAAGGTTATCATGAACCTATACACGTACATCACGGTGTGTAGGAGGACCTGAAGGCTTCTTACCCTAGTCCCTAAGAGTGGGAAGGATCATATTGTGCCTTCCCCTAAAGACCTAGCTTTTTCTTTAGTGTATTGGGATGTCATGTTACAGGAGTTTCATCCATTTCTCATGCAACCTCTATGATTTTCATAAAGCAGTAGCTCTTTGCGGGCTTTATGAAAATCATAAAACCCACTTCATGTCTTGTTGCTGCCACACCACCATGCGGTTACAGTCCTTACACATGGTAAAGCCCTTGGTCGTGGGCTTTACCAGAATATGGGCTTGCACTTGGCTCTGCTTTGTACAGGTCTGTATTCCCACTTTACCTTCCACAAATACACTTAGGAAAGCCCTCAGAGTGTTTTATGCAAAGAGTATGATTACAAAAATATCATGAAATCACATACATTAAAAAAAAATCAAGGAAACTTTTCTCAGTGGGCATAACTAGCAGGCATGCCCAAACTTGTGTACTACCTACTTGCAAAGGAGACTACAGTGCATTTGATTGATGTAGTTGTTTAGTGCTTGCTACTTTCCACTTGTTAGTTATTAGGAATATGTAGACACAACTGACAAATGAATGCCAACCTATTCCTTGTGTAATAGCCAAAACATTAAATTACAAAAAATCTCATGACTCTTTTGTTGTTGTCAGGCAGCCTTTTTTTGTTTTTCCTTTTTTTGGGGCAAGGAAAATAAATGGAAGAAGATTTGAGTGGGTGATGGAAGAGTAATTTAGCAAGTTACAAAAAAGGAAGAAATTCTCTTGTGTTTTCTTCGTGTGGTTACAAAACTCATTGCAATTTCACATTGTTTTGTGTTGGAGCTTTTTGAAGTTTGGTTGCCAAACTTTGCCCGACTCATGGTGTGAAGTCAATAGGAATAGAATTGAGGGATAATTCCTCCACATAGGTTTTTTTCAGAATCAATGTAAGTCTGCTAAGAATGATGATTGATAATAAAGTAATAGACATTTCAGATCCAAACAACAAAGATGACAGCAGCGCATTGTTCATGCTAATAATAAGGTTATAGAGAGATTTCAGACCTGACCAACAACAACAAGAACACCAAAAAACCAAGCAACGTTTGTTTTGATTGATGATGATGTACAAGTGAAGGCAAGACATATTTGTCTACAAAACAAAACTGATGAGATGCATTGTTGTTGGTAGCCACCAAATTTACATAGATAACAAACAGACACAAAAGAATTGACAAAGCTGCAAGCAAAAAACATGGGTAGAATATGCATTAAGATTGAAGTCTCTAATACTTACATCCTTAGCAATTCCCTTTTGCTTCTTTCATCTCCAAACACATCTCTCCACCGAGAAATTCTATGTACAGAAAAGAGAAAAATGCTTCCAATTACCGCACATTTATCCTAGACACAAAAATCCATGAAAAGGCTTTCTTTGTTACCTCCTTCAATATGTCACCATATGTGCATTTGATAGTTGATACCTTCTTTGAGCCTAATTTCTCATTGCAGAAGCTGGAGACTCTCTTCCTTTTGTTGCTGCTGCTGCCCCTTGAGTAGCCTCTTGTGTATTCAGCTTAGCAAGTTGCCATGGACTGATTTTGACTACACTTTTGGCCTTCTTGTGGATGCCAACCATCCCATCCTGCCAAACCCAATTCCAATAGTCAAAAAAGGTTGAATTGGATATTTACATGAGCAGTCCTGAAAGTTGTCCTTCTATCAACAAGACAAAGGTTATTCATTGCAATCTGTGTGTTTCTTGAGGCATATGGTTGGATGGGTTTTTATTCCAAACCACAATTTCAATAACTGTAACCTGTTATCCTGAAACAATATTCAAAGGATCTCTAGAATTCAATCAAAGGAAAGTTATAAGGACACTGGAGATTTGAGTGATTGGTTTTGTGGATTTGAGTGAAAGTGCAAGTGTGTTGGAATTCATTCACACCTTGGTACTGCCGCTATCACTTTCACTTGACCCCCAAGCTATTCTTCTGCAAACCTGCATCCAAACTTTGGCTTATGAAAAGTGAGACAATCCACAATCCAAGGATGCTACCAATGTTTCATGATGGTGATGCAGTTGGGGAGTTATTGCTGGTCAGGAATTTATTCACATATAAATTCCAAATATTACCATAAGATGATGGGAAAATGCACAATACGGTCTCTTTGTAAATGTTACCCAGATGCTGAAGATGTGCACATGAAAAGATTGAAAGAGGCAGCTGCTCTTTCGTGAGTTTTAGAATCACAGTGTTATGTAGACTGTACTCTGTGGGGCTCACTTTTGGCACTGCACAAGAAGTTGGATTGTCAATCGCGCTTGAGTCAGATGAGGATTCAAGGGCCTTCTGTGCTTTGACAGATTCTTCCTCCTCAAGTTGGGTTCGCATTGCCATTATATATTGATATGTTGTGATTCCCTGGAGCCCAACATAGAGAGTAATCTTTCAATATCTTGGAAAACATAAAAATATACTCTTGAGAAACGGATTGGGCGTTTTTACAAACATGCATAGTTTCATCAAATAGAGGGCCTTGTTGCAGCTGCAAATCCAGTAATGCCCGAGGTTGATTCTGGTTACACTAAAACACAGTTTATTACTAATTGGCTTGCAGTAAAGAAACAAGTATACTGGACAACGTGCATTACCTTCTTGATGAGAAGGAGATGGAAGAAGAGTAGTTCACCCAATGGCAGAGCTGATATAAAACTCACACATGCAGATATGGCCTATGAAGCCCCAAAATTGCACAACAAGCAAGCAAAAATGAATACCCTTGCTTTCAGTTCATCACAACCATGGTTTCTGGTTCCAGAGGATAGTTTTAGTACAAAAGTATCAATTTTTTTGACATGGTGAGAGATACAGCTACAAGGATTTGGTCTTGCAATTGATAAGTGAAGGGATATATCTAGAGAGGATAACATACATTACCGCAACAATAGCAGGTGAAGAAGTCAAATAGTTACTTCCAAGTTTATCAGTGACTTCATTTGCCAAGCTTTCAAAATCCACCCAATAGCGAATGAACACTGCCACTCCTACAAAACTGTCCAGGAGAAGCTGCATACGTTTGGCACAACAATTCTATCAAACAGGTAAACTGAATGATGTAAACTACACAACCTGCATCTTTCAGATGCATTGAAATCCATACAAATTCTAAAAGTTTTAGACTTTTGATAATTATATTGATGTTTCAAAGTCCAAAGATTTGCATCGGGATCAACAAGTGCTTACAAGTGCAAGAGTTGATGCCAACATAGCCACAAAGGTTGTGTAATTCTTTCGTCCAACACAACTACTCAACCACTGCATGACAAACATTGTTCCACATATAAGTACAACTTTAGTTGAATTTGTCTCTCACACTTCCAACTTAATCTCTCATTGCTGGTTCAGCATTGCAAACAGTTTGCTAACTACATAAACGTAATGTAGAAATACTGATAAGGATTACCAAGAGAAGGAATATGTGCAAACCAAGAGGCTCTGGCAAAACCCATCTAGCCTCTCTCCCTTCTCACCCCTCCCCTTCTTTACCTCCTGTATACATGGTCTCTCTGGGTTTGGCTCTTGGCACTTCAACACATACCCAACAATGGTGGTCAAAACCTTCTGTGCAGATATCACATGCCCTACAATGCTTGCTCTGTTTGCCAACCTGCAGCAACATAGCACTGTAATGAACCAACCCTCTGTTGCAATTCAAAGCACTACAAGACAAAGCAACTGACAGAACTTGGGGCTTGTCTTGTTTACCACTGTGTCCATAAGTATAGCAACAACCCCTTCACTGCTCAATTTCAAGCGATCTAGATTGCAGTAAAAGCAAAACTATGATGATAAGTTTGGTCTGCAACCTCCACAGTAATGTGCAGTGAAACACCTCTTGCACACATGCAGCTTTCTATAGGCATTTTTTCTTAATTTACTAGCAAAGATTTTTATGATTGCAACCTTTCTGGACAAGCACAGATTCCTCATGTATTTGCAAATCTAGTTTGCAAATCTAACTTACCTTTATTGCCATTTTCTATAAGTGAAAACATAAACTCCTTGACCAAGTTACTGATTAGAATACCTCTGCTTTACATATACTGCAAAATAGAATTTCCTCTACAAGCTCATGATGTTGTAGTTGGTGGTCCCCCCAAGATTCATTGTCAGAAAAACAGGACAACTCCTTCCTACATTCATTGTCGGGAAAACAAGACCCATCACAGCAGGAAATGCAGCAGGCCATGTCTTGTGTTGCTGAGGCTTTGTTGACACTGGGTCCAGTATTTGTGTCTGTACTGGACAATACATCATGCACTGGAGCAGGTGTGAAGATCAAACCCCTTCTGCTGCGTCTGTTAGTACTTCTTAACACAGCTGAATCTGTGGCATCAATCCTTGAGAATCTGATGATTAATATGCAAACTATCAAAACCTGCAGTAAGAAGGAAATATTGCATATAGGGATAGTGCAGAGAGAAGCTCCAGTGATCATGTCTAGTGGTCATGGATATATTGCTATCAAAATCAGGTTCTTAAGATCAGATGATGCATTTTGCCACAATTGTCCAACAGTAAATAATGATTGCATGCAAACTCATGAGGGATGAGGAAGACAGATAGTGTGAGGAAGGAAGATTTGTATTTCTTTCTCTTGTTCCTCCAAATCTTTCTGGAATGGTAAAAGCATGTCTCAAATGTCATACCAATGGTGTAAAAAAAGCAATGGCAACATAGCCCAGATAGTTCTGAGGCCATAGAAAAGGAGCCAAGAAGATGTAAAAACCCACAACCAAGAGCAAAAATATTGCAATTGCAATAACCTGTGCACACAACAAGAAACACATGGATTTTAGCTTGACTCCAATGCATCTATGATAAGTCACCAGTCAGAAGGAGGTGATCACATTGCTGAACTCATTGGCAAAAGAAAATCCCTGAATGCCACATACATTATTGAGGTCTACAACACAAATACTGCATTTGATATGGAACTCAGTGAGCATTGATGCATATGCTTCCAACTCCTCCTAACTAAAACAAACAGGGAAGTACTTGAACAATATGTGCAGCCGCTTCACCCATGGCTTCAAATTGTTGGTGTGCTTCAGCATTGATAGTGCCTGAACATCAACAACAAGACCACTGCATAACCCAATTAGCTTTCTCCCTATCTGAACCTCCTACAATAAAATTGATTGTGACTCCCTACAAAGGTGGGTCAAGCCACAATGCCCTCAGTAATGCTGGTAATCTACATGTCTGTTTGGAATCCCAGGTCTTCATCCAGGACAGAACCAGAAACCTTCAACATGAAGGAATGGAGGAAATTGTGGAGAATAGGCAACCTGTTAATACTGAATGTTGCCATCATACAGTCACAGACCCAAGGAGAACAAACATTCCATTCCATCATGTCACATAAAGGCAGTAACCGATCATGTAGTTTTGGTGGTCTTGTTTTCTCACATTGTTGATGCAACAACCATGATAAGCAACTTGCTGTTGGAAACCATATTACTTCTCTGAACACATAACTTCTCCCATTTGATTTCTGCGCAAAGCAACAAAGGCAAACAATTGCAAGCATGTGCAACTTGCTCCAAAATACAAGAAGTTTCCGCACTACCTAGACCTAATCTCAGCACCACAAAGTTAGGTCATGTAGAGAGAAAAAAATTCTGCCCAATGGAACTCTTGAGGGTGATCTGCATCACCAGCATCCAAGAGCCTTGCAACTGCAGATTTCAGAGAGAATAGGAAAAAAAACCTGTATTGACTCAGAAAAAAACATCTATGAAATTGGCATTGAGTAAAACACATGAAATAGACAGGATCTGGAGTGTATTGAGAAATCAGAACTCAAACCTTGATACATTGTAGAAGAACCCATGTTCATGGAAAAATCCTTCACGGTATCATGTTGTGCATCTTGTGGATCCATCTCCACACCATAATCAAAATTCTGTTGTGTAAACAGTTTCAGCAATGTGGAAACAAAACTTGCACCCTCATGAAGAATTTGAAATAAAGTTCTTTGCAATTGTTAGTGCTGCTGAAACTAAAGCAACCTCCCTGAAAAATGGTTCTCACAAAATACAACTCTAAACTGTGATCCATCATCCCACATGCAAAATTTCTGCACAAACTCTTCCAGAAAACAGTATTTTACCTGGAGAATGAGGTATATGCAATGATTCTCCTTGGAGAATATATTACAACACAGATGTGCACCGAAATTTCAGGAACCTGAACTAAACAGCAATGCCAGTGTCAAATTCCAGCAATCTTGTAGCACAGATGTGCACCCAAGATGTTGTACAGAAACCTGAAGTAAACAGAAATGCCGTTGTTAAATTGCAGATCTTATAGCATAGATGTGCACCCACCAAGACAGAATTCTGAACTAAAACAGACAATGCAAATTGTGAAAACTGCAGATCTTATCGGAAACCGAAAAGGATGCAAATTATCCAAGAGCCTTTCATCCCATGGTGTGATTGAATTGAGGACAAATCATCCAATATCTGCATTCAGACCCAATCTACAGAGCATCCCAAAACTTTGCAAATTTACAATCACATTTACATACACCTTCTCTTGTACCCCTGAAAGCCACTATCTGCATTCATCCCAATTCTCTTTTTCAGAAACAGGATGCAGGGATTTCTCCCTAAGAAAAATAGGACCAACAGAAAACAAGATGCTCACAATTGCAAGCTACAATCATGGTACAGATGCTAGTAGAATCCTTCTTGAAAGGAAAACTTTGTTGATGCCACAACCAAAAACTGCTCCAAAGTATGAGTTTTGTTTGATCTGGTTTTGAACTTCCCAAGGCTACTTCAATCAAGATCATTGAGCAGACATCCAAGTAAATTTTAAGCATACTACTGTGCCAGCTACAGCCTCATGGCAATTTTTATACTCATAATTCCTAGCTCAGAGAACATTTTATACATACTCAGACAGCACACTTGCAATCTACAGCTCTCTTACCAGGTGTAGTTTTTATTGCTCATCCTGGAGGTTGAAACACTGGAAACCCAATTAACCTGAATCACACTGGATTGATTTACAGAAACTTATACAAAAACTAGAGAGCTGTCAAGTTTCTAAAAAGTAAAGTATGCAGATTCTTGGGCCTCAAGAACCTTTTGAACTGGATACTGTTAAGCCAGTTTTCAAGGAACATCACATATCAAGAGGTTGGAAGAGGGGTTGCACTGCTCTCCACAAAAAATGCCATTCCACCCACCAGACAATGGCTGGCTGTTTGCTGGTTTGATTTTTGCAGATTGCAGAGATACCAAAGCAGGACAAGGACTTATCTTCTTCTATTCTGGGCTGAATGGCTTCTTCATCTGGTCAAACTTTTCCACCAAGTCTCCCAATATCTCCTGTGAATCTCTTCAGAAGAAATAATGTGTGATGGAAGAGCTCAAGTGCTTCTTGTTCTTCAAACTTGGAGATCCCACATCTTGACAACTTGCATGCATGTGCATTGCATTGAGGGAAGGAACCCTGAAGCATTACACATCCAATTCAGAGCCACAATCATGACAATTGTTTCTAGTGGAAGACTACCGAAAAAATGCCAGAAGGAAAAAGGAGATAAACCAACTGCACCCAATCTTTTGATCACAGACAGAGTTCACAAGCAGGTTACATACAAAGGAAAGGCACAGAGTTGCTGGAAGTGACAACACACCAGCAAAAAGAGGGTCATCCCTGAGGAACGATGCTGCCAGAATCTAGACTAACATCTTCAATGCTATTCAAGCAATCTCTCAGAGCAATGACATGTGGTATGCTTCTGGCCCTCACTCCAGTCAGATATCAATTGCACCACCAGATGATGAGATCATCTTCAAACAATTTGCCCCACATTCACAGCAGGAGAGCTTTACAGTTGCAACGCACACAGAATCCTCCCAGGCACAGTTGGATCCTTGAAGAATTTTCACCTCCAGCCATCAAGAAGGCATCTATGGACTTCTATGCTTGTCTTCTCTCCCTCATGATCAGCATCAGGAGTGTCAGGGATCTCCTCCTCACGATCGACCGGAGAGTCAATTTGCCTCAAGTCCATTTGTCTAAACAATTCTCAACTGCTCAAGAATTTGGCTGTTCTTTGCAACACTACTGCTCCCTGCAGTTTATGAAGTTCTCAATCCTGGAGATGTTTGTGCATGGACACTAAACCTGCTATGTTAGCTGGGTTGTAATCAGCTTGCTTTGATTGTCCCGGCTCCAGTTCTGAAAAACTGCAGAGTACCCTTCTCTTCCTCTCTGCCAGTTGCAGAAGAAGTTGAAGAAAAAAAGAATCTTGGAGATGTCAGTCCAAATGCAATGGTGCTTTTAGGATGACCTTGTTTCAGATTATGCTGTTTCCACTTCCTGGCAACCCCAGCAGAAAACAGCATGACAAACCAAGCTTCCTCCCAAAAAGAAACCTGCCAAGCATGTTCTACCAGGATCAGATTTGTCTGATTTCTTGTCACATAGTAGAGATGGAGCAGGTTGATCAGATTAATCTTCTGCTAAGATTGAGGTTTGGACTGGCAGTTCCCAGGAAGAAGTCTCTGACATCAGGCCTGGAGTGCCTTGTTTTGAGCAACAAAATCTTCAACTGTTGATCAAGTTACCATGCTGAAGTAAATGAGCACATCTCCAGGCTCCTCATGATCTTTGTATACAATTTAAGATGAAAGTCAGTTGCACACTTTGTGATAGTGCACAGAACAAGCACCATCACAAAGTGCAAGAACATATTTGCTTGCTGATGGTGCGCATTTCTTGAATGCAAATATGCACATTGATTTTCCACAGTTTTGTGTCATATTTTGCATAAGATGATGAGAATTCCAGAGGTGCAAGACAAGATATGAAACATAGAGGGAGAGTTGGAAGTGTTAAGGATTGTCTGCAAGAGGAGGTGGTGCCTGCCTGAGGATGAGAAGCTGCACCTGCGGAATAAGGAAGAGTTGTTCATGAAGGAGAAGGAACAGCAGTGACAGAAGCCTCCTCCTCAGGCAAGTTAGCCAAAGCTCTGCACAGGTACAACAACTTGCTGATGCGAAAAACTGCTTGATACAATGAAAAACTGGCAAAAGCAATTCCCCCCTCAGTTGAGAGTTGTTTCCCTTCTAATTCCAAAGTAATCCATTTAGGTGAACAGAAGTGATTTGTCCAACAAGATTGCCTGCTGTGTTCTCTTCTCTTTGTTCCATCACTTGCTGCTTCGCTTCATCACAGGTCCATGTATGTACAAAGAAATTGTTTTGCTCTCGGTTGCAACATATGTGTGATGAACTTCAGAGGAGGGACAAGAAGTTCAAAGTATGAAACTGATGCCACATGATTTGTGTTTTATCCAAGCAGTGTCTGCACCTCCAGTTCCCTCTCTCCAAGGGTTGTGTGTGCAAGAGAGACACCATTTGTGTTTTATCCAAGAGTGTCTGCACCTCCAGTTCCCTCTCTCCAAGGGTTGTGTGCCAAAGAGTTCAACAGGCAGCCGATTGAAGGAGTCAACAGCCAATGTACTAGAGCCACTGCTGGTGCAGGTAGAAATGAAACAGGAGGCTGCATTTCAACTACTGCATGGGTAAGCTGTGAAGTGGAGGCCATGGAGCCAAAATGAGGCCGAAATTGAGATCAACAGATCAATGCCCAGAACACTTCGAGGGAAGATGCTACCTAAACAAAACAAAGAGACCCAAATCACTGCCATTGTTGACATGCTCATCTCCAGAGCCAACTCCAGACTCAACTGCACAGATTGTTTAGAACCCCTCCAGCTCTTTGTTTTTCTTGCATCTTTTACAGAACTCCAGAGTAAACACAAAACCCTCTGACAAATTGAGCAAAGTTTCTGAGGTTTGCAAAGCTGATGTTCCATATGCAACAGGTTTGGTTGCTGCTATTTGAACGTTGTGGTAAGGAAATCGCTAAAAGCTTGGCAGAAACAGAATCAAGATACCAAACTTTGGAATACACACACAGCAGCATATATCATCAGCAGAGGATGTAAGTTTGAAGCTTGTGCAATCAATCCTTCCAAAAACCTCCTCCTGAGGTAAGCAGGATGCATGATGAAGCTTGTACAAGTTCTTCCAAAATCTGCCTCAGGTGAGCAGCAACAACAAAGCTTTGTTGTAAAAGTCCTTCCAGAACCTATCTGCCTCAGCTGAGCAACAGCAACGGAGGAAGCTTGTACAAGCGTTTCCGAAAACCTCCTCACCATTTCCAATTCAGCAGCCAGAAAAAGGATAAGCTTCAACAACAATGTCCTCTACGCTCGAACATGTCCTTTATATTGCACTTCTTCAACAACAACAACGTTCTCCATGTTCAGAAGAAGAAGAGCAATAGCAACAAAAGATAGATGTTCAGGTAGGAAGGACAACAACAGCAGTTGCAGCAGGCAATCCGTCATACATACGATGATGTTCCTCGAGCAATGCTTTGTTATAGGTGTACCAGAAAAAAGCATTGCTGTTACATCGTCGTAAGTCAATCGCTCATTTCCGCGGCCTCCGTTGCCTCCACCCTCCATCCATCTCCAGACTTTGCCAAATCCTACACCCAAATGGAAGTGGAGAGCGTTCACAAAAGGCACAAAAACTTGGAAACAAAAGAAGAAGAGAATGGCACCGCAGAACTACGACGATGTCTTGCAAGAGAGAAAGAACGAAAGCCTTCGTCTTGCATGAGGCAAGAGAGAAAGAACGAAAGCTTGTCGTCGTTCGCCGCCTCTTTGTTCACATAGTGGAGGGCAGCAAAAGCTCCGCGCACGTCAACAACACACTAGATTCGTCGCATCGTTCTCAAGGACTCGGAATTCCCGCGAGCTTCCCGTCATAGTTTGGTGGATGATCAGGGTAGTACCTCGCGCGAATTGTGTTTTTCCGCCTGATTGTGAATGCGCAGATCAGTTTCGATGAGCGGACGGCCATTCTGATTCCTAAAACTCGTGTCGGATTCTCCCTCCTGTCCGTCTTTCTTGCGCTGCTGATGATCCGAGCAAACATCCTTTTGCGCAATTGCTGAAAAATCTGAAGAGAGAGAGAGAGAGAGAGAGATGGGCGTCATTGAAGGTGGTACAGTGGCAGGAATAGTACCAGACGAGCGCTTCTTTGCTGTGAACTATCCAGCCTACCCTTCTTCACTTGCAAGGGCCACGCACACGCTTGGTGGAGAAGAAACCATTGCCAAGGTGAAGAAAGCACTCACCTTTCTCCTCTCAATTTGCCTCCCGGTTTATTTGCCTGCCTTCAAATCTCCCTGTTGAACCTGCTGCAACAGATCTCGATGTGCCGAGCTCACACCATCAGCGTACAACAATTCTATCGAGTCCTCAGGAGTTTGCATACCTTCATCATCTGCATAATCTTTGTATCTGCAATAGAGGAATGAGAGATAGAGAGAGTTCACAGTTGTTGCATAGAAAGAAAATCTCTAGGACTCTCTGTGACCTCAGCTGTGAGGCCATGGTGCAAACACACATCAGTGCTAGGGTTCATCCGGTGCAGTCAGGCTCTTTGGAGTGGTTTCTTTTGTAGTGGTAACAGGGTACACAATTGCAAGCTTTGAAGCTTAAGAATTCTACTATGCAATTTGGCAGCAGGCGCGGTCTTGTGATGGTACTTACTTGGAGCTAAAGTTTCGTCCTGAAGATCCATATGCGCATGCAGCATTTGGTGAGGTTCATCAAACTTCTGATCTTTTGTTGCGGATAAAGCGGCGGTGCAGCAGGAGATCATCTGGAACAAGGAGTAGTACCACTACCAATTCAGCAGCAGCAATGGCATCTGCTGGACTCTGCACCATTGCAAGCTCTTCACCAGATGATGCCTCGAGAAGGGATTCAGCAGAGAGGAATAATGGTGCCGCTGATTATGAAGTTCATGCGGACATTGTTGCACGGATCGAGAACACGTATAACTTTGATGGTAAAAGGCAGCCACCACCGTATCCCTCTCTACCCCTCCCTCTCCATTTCCCCTCTTTGAGGCTTTCTGAAAGTGGGAGATCAAGATATATCTTCTTTTCTTGGTTGAGCAGGTTTCTCATGGTCTTCTGTCTATTGGGGGGTGTTGTTGAAGGAATGGCGGATTACCAATATGTCCTGGCCGTGCATGCAGATGCTGCTAAACGCAGCCACAAACGAAAGCGTGATGAGCAGCGATTTGGTTTGTTTCCTTCAACAACCTCCACACATGCATATTACATAAGAGTGTCAGCTGTAATGCAGTAATGAAGAAGTAATGGCAATATTCATTCTTTTGGTGGGTGATTGATTGCAGGAGTAACTCAGACTTAGGCTCCTCAGAATTCTGGTTTCATTCAGCATCAATCTATCTATTCTAATCCATGATTCCACAGGGGTACTGGGTTTAGATTCTACATAGAGAGATTAGTTCATGGAGGACATGTCCAGTCAAGTTTATGAGAAGAGCTGCAATGGGATTCTGTTTCCATTAGATGTGGAGATTTTTCTGTTTTGCAGAAAAGGGAGGTCTCATGGACATGGAGCAGGAGGAACTCATGATGCTTGTGCCACCTCTCTTCTCCTTGAAAGACATACCTGAGGAGACTGTGTATGTTTTCAAACTTTTCGCCTCCATTTTCAACTCATGCAAAGCAATCATCAGGATGGAGTTAGCTGGCAGTTAGCAGATGATTTGGAATCACAGGCTAGGTAGTTCTCTCAGGAAACTCACAGGGAACTCTTACATGGTTTCAGCTTTTACATTTTGTAGGTTGCGGCCTTCAGATTTCACCAACAAGAAGACAAAGAAGCAGACTGTGGATGGTTCCTTGCAGATGGTTTGGCTTCAGTTGAATTTGGTTTCATAATGTTTGCATTTTCAATGACCAGATGAAAACCACCATGAATCTGTCTGACAATTAGAAGAGTTGTTTCTTCAAGCTGTGCTTCAAGTGCACCTGAGGATCATGCTTTGGATCCATGATCCTGTTGCAATTTCTTCTTTTTTTTGTCTCAAAGTTTGTTTTGATATTGGATGCTCAGTTCAGTAATGCACTTGTTTCTAAGCTTCTATGACTCTCTACTGAATATTTCATATGGTTTGTAACTCTTCCTGCAGGGAAACACAGCTCCTTGTTTTGGTCTAGACTTCAAGATCAAAGATATCCAAACAAAGTTGTTGAGTGCCATGTTGCTCAGAGTGCAGACTTTCTTTCCTGTCCACTTTCTATCATCTGGGTTTAGGGTTTTAAGCTTGTTTCATGCATGGGCCTTATCATTTATCAGACTTGGACAACAGTTTCTTGTCAGCATCCTTTGTTCAACGCAATCATTTGATTCCATGTCATGGAGCATTCACTGACCTGTCACTATCCTGGCCTGATTGCTCAGTCTATGTTGAGATGACAAGAATGTGACTTTGTCTATTCAAAAGCCACAGAAGCTATTTTTTTCATTTTGTCCATGTTGCCTCCATATTCTGCAATGTGGTCTTAATTCCTTTGATACAAGTCCCAGCACCCACACAGTGGGAGGAGAAGCTTGTGCAAGGCTCTGTAGAGTATCAACTCACAGCGGTAGTTGCCCACTATTTTGACAAGCAGCCAATCTGGGCCAGGGCCTCCCTCACTGACTGCTTGGCTGATCAGGGTCTCACCCTCACTACATTCCAGATCAAAAGGTCCATCTTCACTTTGTACATCTGAATATGTAAACATATCTCAGCTATCTCTTTAGTACAAGTATTCTACAGGGTGCTTTCTGTGTGTGACACAGTTGATTTGGCTAAACCTGAGGTCTTGTTGTGATGGTGCAGGTTGCTCTTTAGAACAGCATTCTACTTTGGCTATGGGCCTTTTCGTACACTGTGGATCAAGAATGGCTATGATCCTCGTAAAGATCCAGAATCTAGAATGTATGTTACAACCAGTCCTGGATGTTCTGAATTTGTTGGCTGGACATGCTTTCCTCATGAGCTGTCTCTTGTTATGTCAAGCATGTTTCCAATAGAAGATGTTTCCATAACTGAATTGGAGGAAGCATTTTCCTCATGTGTAAGACCCCATTTCTTCATGTTCACAGCACTGCCATTGTTTGAGGGAGTTGCAGGTATCAAATGATGGACTTTCGGATACCCCGTGCTGTGAGGGAAAATGGCCATGCACCTGAAAGGCCACAAAAGTATGTCTCTGCAAGTTTTTGGACACGCATTTTGTTTTGAGAAGATTTTGTAGTCCAAGAGCTGTTTTTCCTCACTTTCTTTTTGTCCCAAGATTCTCAATGCCTTATTTATTAGATTCCTTTTGGGGCTTACAAGATCCCTTAGTTCAGCTGCATCTGATGTGATTGATGTGTGATCCATCTGGGTTGGTTCTTTTAGTCGTGTGGTCCTGTCTGTTACCACATTATCTGTGCTAATATCAATAGCAGGAGATCCTTATATTCTCTATCGGGACCTGGCATATTGCAGAGATCCTGAATGGAGGGACATATGCTCATTCAGAGTAGCCCCTCAAAAGAAATTTTCACATCTGCAGCTTAATGACCTACAAGATGACTTCATTCAGGAACAGATACGGAAACCAGCTGAGCGGTCCTCTTGTAGTGTAAGTCTTTGTTTTAAAACCCTCCCTCAAGTGAGCTTTCCACGGAGTCTTGGCAAGATGCCAAGACCCAATTGAGGAAAAAGAAGCCAGACTGAGTGCAGCCATTTTTGACAACCCAAGAAGTTTAACTCCAGTGACAATTCTTGAAGTTGGATTGTCTCATGAAGGCAGCCAAAGGTCAGCTAAAGCTTATTTTGCTGATGTTTACTGAAGGACTCTATTTCAAAAATTCAGAATGTTCCAATCAGGGATCTGAAGCATGCAAGAAATGTTGGACCTGTAACTTTGCTCCAGGAATACACAGGGTGGTTCCGACGTGCTACACTGGAACGGATCCGGCAGCATATTCGGGTACGATTTCTGGCTCTAATCCCAGGTGAGGTGGCACGCGAGCTTGAGCTTGTGGAAGCTAGGAGCTTGCAGCGCTTCAAGTCTGGAAAGGGAGTTTCTGCCTCCGCTGGCATGGAAAATCTACAGGATGAGGAGAATACGACATGTCTTGTGCCTGGTGGTGATTCAGAACTGGCAGCTACTTCAGAAAGCAATGCACAACTAGGTGGGCTTGTTCAAAACCAGTTGTTTTGTATTTCATTGCAAATTGTTTTGGTTTTGAGGAGCAACTGTAATCATTCTTTAGGCCTCTCCATGCCCTAGGCTTAGATTCTTGCATGTACAGGGATATGTGAAAATGAAATGAAGCTTACCCTCAAAGGCTTGAATGAGGATACTACTGACTTTTGTTATTAGTGATGCCTCTAGTCCTAGAAGTTTCCATGACTGAGCCTTCTTTCACTTCTGGAAATGTGACAGGCACTCAGGGCAGATGTGCATATCTTTTTTGCCCCAAGTTTTAAGCAGATAGTCATATATACTCTTCTAAACTTACTGTCAGGACCTGATTGAGTTGGTGGGCTGCTAGTAACTTCCATGCATGATAAAGATGATGGTCTGATACTTTGAGTGACACTCTCAAGGTTATGACACACTCATTCTTATGTGTTTGTTAAATGATTGGAACTGATACAATGCAGCAGTATGTTGATGTCATACACATTTGATTTTGACACATGAGGAGGGATATATTCATTCATGTTTAGCTTGAGTGTGATTGTGATAATTGGTTTACATGGTTAACTGGACTCTTGATGCAGGAGAGTTTCAATTCAACCCAGTTGAACATCCATTTTCAGCAATGCCATCACCAAAAGGACTGGCACAGGGTGATGGGGATAGTAGGACAGTCAAAGAATATGAATTGCCTGGAGAAGACGATGAAGAAGATGCTGAAGTGGAGCTTGGCAAAGGGGGAGAAGATGAGGAAGACGAGGAAGATGAGGAAGATGTGGAGGATGATGAGGTGCTCATCAGTTTCTTGTTTGCCCATCTTGCCTCTATTTTGTTGGATCCAAGACCTTGAAATTTTGAGTTGAAAGTGAAGAGCCTAGGTCAGATGATGTGGGAGCAAAGCCAGATTTTGTAGTGCATCTTCCATAACCTGTTGGTATTGTCACAAATTGTAACTGTTTTGATCAATGCCCGCTTTTAATCAAGTGTTGAGACAGATTCTAAATGGTGTAGTCAAGTTTCTGTTGTTGTCGGCCCATAAGCCAAGCAGGGTTTCAAACTGCATCAGGCCCAATGTGGTTTTTGGTCATTCTTCAGGTCTGAGAAACCACTGGGTAGACTGCATAAGAGACTTCTTCTGAAGGAACAGTGATATTGGAATAGCTAGAGACTGACAGTTCCAGTTGTGTTGTTAACCATGCTGGAGGAACTTCTTGTGGAGCAGTAGGCAGTAAGCAGAAGATATAATATAGCTTCCATTTGTCACCTTGCTGCTTGTTTGTCACAGGAAGAAGAAGATGATGAGGAAGATGAGGAGGAGGAAGAGGATGATGAAATTGATTTGCAACAAGAACCCAGGGTATGGCACTAAATAATGTTAGCATTATTTCTTGTTTTCCAACAAAGCAACAAACAGGATGAAGTGGAACAATCTAGAGTTGTGGTTTTGCTTCAGAAGATCTGAAATATGCTTAACCTTATTTATCGGGTCATATTTCAATTCTTTCCAGGTTTGACTTAAATTATAAGCATTGAGATATTCTTGGTACTTATGAAGATATGCGCTTCAGGATTGAGTCTTTCAGTGTCTTGATATTGTGATTTTTAACAGTTATCCAGGCAGTTTGTTTTTGAAATAAGTTAAGTACTTGATGTTTGTTTGTCTCTCTAAACCTTTGGGAGTGTTTGGTGCACTGCAGGAGGGATCAGGAAATGCAGGAGTGTGTATCCTTTTCATCTCTTTTACATCTATTCTAGCCCATTTTTGGTACTCATTGCAAATAATTATTTTTTTGCATCCTTTTTCTACCACAATGTGTACCTTGACTGGGAATTCAGTTGGGGATTCAACTGATAAAATACCAGATGGTTTCCTCCAAGAGCTTCTACAAAGATTTCCTTTTGCAGGGAGTAGTAGCCCAACACCTGCAAATGGTCAGGTGACAACAGAAGATGTCAGAAGTGAAGATGAATATGCAATCTATGAGCAAGATGATGAAGATGATGATTAAGATCATCATGTCACCTTGAGACCCATTTTTGCTCTCAACTCCTTGATGTCAAATGAAAGCTGGCACAATTGAGATGTTCTTCCCTTATGCTATAGGTACTATTACTACTACCTCCTCTTCATGTGGGATCATGGGCTGTGTATATTTGCAACACCAGGCAGGCTTCTTGTTTGATACTCAATACCATTAAATTTTTCATAAATCTAAGGAGGAACAAATGTTTGTCAAAATTCCTTGACTCAAAGCAAAACCTAAAATTGAATTAAATAGATTTCTAATTCAAATACCCCAACATGCAAATTAATCATTCAACATAACTTGCTATGATTATAAGGATTTTCAAATGGCAATACATAAATATATTTACAATTGTTTGTAATTGTTGCTTGTTTGATTGTGATTTCAAAAATATTCTCAAAAAAGGATGTTCTCTAGAGAATTTAGCAAATTGTTTTTTTAAACAGGGAGTTTATGATATAGTATTCCCTTCCAGTTTTTGAAGTCGAAATTTTTGCCAAAAATTTGCCACATAAAACAAAATCATAATAAACAGCTGAACTTTTGCTTAAGTATAATTACATTGGTCATTGCTGATCAAACATACATTGATCCAACTTCTGTCGTTTAGGAAAAGTTAAACGCATTATGGCTGACATTGACCCAACTTCCCTTGTTTAAGGAAGATCTAAACTCCTTGCAAAATACATTGTAGAGAATCATTTTGCATCCATTAGTGCTACCAGATTTATGTTTCAAAATTTGTTGGAAAGAAGTACAAACAAGAAAATGTAATGTAGTGAGCCAAATTTAATGAGAAAATATTTTCACCAAATTATGGATGGTTTTATCCTGATTAAAAATCTGCCGGTTTCACTTCTGTATCTAGTATATGGAGATTGAGAGATAATGTTCCATTCCGTGCCTGATTTCTGTCAAAAATAATGAAATCTTTTTTGAGAATTAGATTAGGGAGAGCTTCTATAGAATTCAGGATGAAACAATGATGCTAACTACACTCCAAACATTGCTCAACGAGGTTTTTAGTATCAAGTATCAACATGACTCATAAAGATTTGGGTTATTTAGTCTGTTAGATTGTCATCCCATTGATTCAGTTTTGAGAATAGGAAAAGAAGTACTCAGCTGAATTCTCAGGGTCATGAAAAAACTGAAATCAATGTGGACAAAATTCTTAATCCAGTTTTTTCTAGCGAAGTTTTGGACATACATTGGTGAAGATCACAATAAGTTTAGCCCCCAAAAAGAAGTGCATGGACAAAAGATTTGGACGTGTGATTTCCTCTATGGCAAAGCTTTTTACTTGTAAGAAAGAAAATGCCACTGTTTTATCTCCCAATCTCTCTTTGCAAACTCTCCACATGATGCAAAAAGAATGAATGAAAATGCTAATGTTATCCCCCAAGCTTTCCTTGCAAACTCACATAATACAAAAAGTAAACAGAAATGTTTATCTCTGAAAAGCCTCCTGCAAACTCTCAAACGTTTTATCTCCCAACAAACTCTCCACATTACACAAAAAGAAAATGTCAACAAAGTTATCCACAAATGAAAGAAACTTGACATTCGGAGTCATAGTTTTCCCATTAAGGTAGTTGAGCTCAGGATGATATCAAAACAAGACTGAAAAAAGTACACTAGCATTGAATAGGACATAAAACTCTTTTTCCCCCCCAACGATAATAAAATGAGTTTCACCTTGAATTTTAAATTTGCCTTTATTGTTGTTGTCTATTATGTTATATAACTATTCAACAAACATTACAAATATTGTGCAAGAAATGCGCAGATTCAACATTTGAAACCCATTTAGAACCTAGTGAAATTTGCTCACTTTGCAACATTTAAGGATGAAAAGAAGATTTCAAGGTTAAGAAAATATTCAATTTAATGTGTCAAGGATAAACTTAATGTCTCCCAATTCACTTTCCTTGCAAACTCACACATGATAAAAAAGACAAAGTGCACAAGCAAGTGCTAGAACCTTGTTTTCAAATAGCTATTACACATCAAATTGGTAGTTGACTCAAGATTTTTAAAAAAATTAATTCAAACTACTAAATCTAGCAATCCCATTGGCCTTTTAGAAAAATCTTAAGACCTACACACAACCCTATTCTACTGAACATAGAAAAGAATGGTCCCTTTCTACCATTTGAATAACTCCTTTCGAATTCCAACAAACTTATTAATCGTATTAACATTTAACTATTAGTTCATTCAAGATAAGTAAAAATAATAATTCAAACCACCAAATCAATCGAACAACTTCTTTGACCATAAAATCTCTTTTACACAACTACACACAACTTGCCTATTCAACACCTTCTATATATTACTTAGGCTCTACATTGCTACACACTATCAATGACAATCAACTATTCAATTGATGAAAAAATGAATTGATTTTGTGAAAATTAAGTTCCATTCGAATGAAAATATTAAACGACATTACATGCAAATTAAATTGAATTGAAATTCAAATAATTCAATTTAGAGATAATTGAATTAAATTCAAATACATTGAGTTAGGATTTCAATTCAAATAAATTCAATTCAACAATTGGATTAAATTAAACTGAATTCAAATTCAATTGAAGATAAATGGAATGCAAACTGATGAAGAAGGTATTAAAAATCTATTCATGAATATGTTGTTGAAAAAAAAATTAGGTCACATATTTCAAAAGACATCATTCCTTGATTATTTACTTGATAATGGAGTAAACAAATTTCAGCTTGCAACTATTCAAATGACAACTTCCAAAAAGAATGACTTATGAAATTGAAAGTTGTTTCACCCAAATTAACTTTGATGAATCATTGTTATTAGAATTGGGTAATACAATACTACTATAACCCTTGTTTGAAAGATCTACATATAGATAGGGTTTTAAAATGTCAAATTTTTTGTCCCTCAATTAATTCTCCTTCATTAAACTCTCAACGTGAAACACCCCAAAAAAAAATGTTAATTATGCTTGTTGTCTCCCAATTAACTCTTCTTGCATTAAAAACTCTTCACATATGAAATCAAAAAAAATGCCAATATTGTTACATCCCAATCAATGTTTTTATTTTCAACAAATCATTAAACCCATTTTAGCAAATTAGTTGAATTTACACTAGAAAATTTTTTTTAATTCAAAATTTTCCCAAAAAAAATACTAATCCTAATTCCCAAACTCTCCACATGATACAAATAATCACAACGTAGTTGTTAGAAATCATGAATTATGTGACTTGGAGAAAATTGATAAATTAGTAAAAACTTAATTAAACAATACAAAATTAGGAAATGGTGTACATTGAAATGAAAGAGGACTTGAGAAATAATAATTTCTTTCCAGGGTTTTCAGTAATAGGGAACCTAAATGATTTAGTAGTAACCATTAGTGCACCATCCAAAAAATCTCATTTGGGATTATTTTGGATGGAATGAAACCTTGTAACCAAAAGAAGAGTATAAAAAAAATCTCCTAGGCACATAAAACTCACAGTAGATATACAAATCTTATGAACCAATTCAACTTACATCCTTGAAATTGCCAACCTAACACTACTATAATCTCCTAGTACTATTATCCTATCATAATAGAATTCAACATTTCGACGTGAATCTCCAATTGGCACATACTTGGTAGTCTCTTCTAACTTATTATATTGGTAGTATTCAAATTGTTGCCATGAACAAATCCACACGTCATGAGTCCAAAATCTAATGAGGTATGGCTCGAGGTCAGGACCCTCAATGTTCAATCAGTCCATATGAGTTGCTAACCCTCTTTCTACAAATGCAATCATGTTGAATAACATTTTTGCCCAATTTTAGAAACATCATGATTTCTAGGTATGGACCAAAATTTGAGTGATGCATACCAAGTTGACTCACAATCACTTAGGCAAGACATATTTTTATGCAAAAATTGGTTTGGGATAGGTTTCTATTAACTTCCCACTTCTATTCCTCCTTACTCTCATTCTACCCAACCCAAAGACAACCCACTGAGGTTTTTGGCACTCACTCAGATGTCCACCTTACTAATCGGATTAAAAAGAAGTTCAACCAAGGTCCCCATGCATGCATATCCTTCTACATGCTCCTATCTTTATAGATAGGACTTCCTTATATTCGTCATCAACCCTTAGCATCAACCCCTTATATAATTTAATACTAAAAAGAACATAGAACCTGCCATGGTGTAGTCATTGGCATAACTGAAATTTAAAAAAACAACAACTACAAATTTCAACAAGCTCCACCTCTACTCTTCTCAAACAAAATCAACAAAACCAACAGACCTACTTTGCATTGCCCTTGAATTATTCTTCTTATGTTGTCATGCAATGTCCTATTCTCCACACCTCCATTGAATGTTGCAACTTCTTTAGCTACCCATTGTTTGTTGTTGATTTGTTCCACATAATACACAAACAAACAAAGTTTCCTACCCAGGGTCACAAGTCTCCTTGAAGCAGTCATTGTAGCCACTAACAAATAGTGAGAGAATAAAATTTGTCATTTACATGAAGAAAGTTGACAGCCACTCAAAACAAAAACCAAAACCCTAAAAACTTATTGTGTTCACATGAGAGAAATATCCAATTGACTTCTTATCCGGTCACAACCCAACCCCATGACCTTATCCCTTGGGGCGAATTTTTGTTTTTTTCCCATGCCCCCCTACCCGAACAATCAGTCCTAAACCCCTTTGCTCCTACCCATCCCTTCCTTCCTACCTAGCCAACCTTTTTACTCTTACCTATCTTTACTTTCTCCCTCTCCAACTTCTTTTGATTTTTCTGGTTCTTTTTTTTTTTTTTTCTTTTGGTTTTTTTTTTTTGGTTGTTATTTTATTTTATTTTATTTTTTGTAAAGATGTTCATATTCAAAATCTAGTTGATGCAATTTTTGTTAATTCATTTCTTCCTACTGATGAAAGAGGTGTAGTTAATGACTATGCTCATAATATTAATGTTGTTTCTACGCAACAAAAATCTATATTGGTGATCTTGGTTTAAAGAGACCAAATGTTGATTTTGTTCATGTTTTTCAAAACAAGATGATGGTGCAAGCCCCAAAACCAAATAAAGAACATGTTGATGTTGATGAAAATTTCTAAAATGAGTTATTTGATGTGGAACTTCCAAAGCACAAGTAGAATTTAAAGGTGATTCATGATCAACAACCACTTGAGGTGTTGAACATGAGCACATCTTCTAAGCACATTTTTAACCATCTTCAAAATTCCCCCATTACAATCAACTTCCTTGTTGATTTAAATATAATTAATGTTTTGGTAAAAAACATGGTGGACAAGATTGCAATGTGATTTTTTAAATTTTAGATTTAATCTTCAACATTTCAAATTTTAAATTCATGTTTTCTTGATTTTCACATTGAACTTGATTTAAGCTCTTCACTTGTGCTTGGATTTTTTTCATATTGTGTAATTTCATAGATAAAACATTTGATTTCATATTATTGTAGTTCCATAGCTAGTACATTTGATTTCCTACAATCTTCGAAGAAAATAAAAAACTTGTAACTTTGTTTGTTGGCATTAGAAACTTATTTTAGTTTTGAAATTCACACATTTTATTGACATCATAAGCCAAATACATTTAATTCCACCAAAATTTTGGAAACTTTCTAGAAGATTCAAAAATAAAATTGCAATTTTTTGACATCAAATTTCAATTGAGTAATTTGAAAAATAAAAATAAAAAAAGAATTCAAAAGATTTTTAAAAAGAAAAAAGATGTTAAAAAAATCACAATTATACCTTCCAAAATCCAAAAGGCTAGTTGATAGGTTGTATTGGGCATTTTAAATTTCAAAATGTATAATGAATATTTGTGGTGGGTGAACATTTTAAATTAACAATTTTTAAAATGCACAATTTTTCTGGGTGTATGTGAGTGCTACAAAGTGATGAATATAAGGGTCTTCACCTATGTAAATAAATTTCATTTGGTCCAAGTAAAATATCCATCCATGGGTCATATGTTGTAAGTACACACATCACTTTGTTCTACAATGGTTTAAGTGTATATTTTAATCAATAATGAATGAAACAAAGAAGATTCATAAAATGATTCAAGACTAATAATTCATCCTTGATGGCCAATTCAGATTATTATTAAAAAAAATTGCAAAATTTTGCCAAGTGGTGAAATCCCAAAGGGCTATTCTACACCCTGTTGTTAAATCAAACATATTTCCAAGGATAAAATTTTCATATTCTTAAATTGTAAAATTTAGTGTAAGGTTTGGAAATCATCAAAAGGTAGATTTTGTCCTATCCTAAATCACTTCCATTTGTTTTTAGTCTTCTTGATGTTGATAGTGGGCCATTTCACATTCACCTTCGTCACCATCCCCTTTCCTTTTTGTCAAGTTTTATAGTTAATTATGTTTCATTTTAGGTGAATTAAGTGAAAATAAATTACTAAAAATTTATGAAAAATAGAATGATTTGTAACTAGCATTGCAATTAGGTTTTTGAGTTGCAATGACCATTTGTAACTTCACTACAATTCAAAATATTTCTATGAATATTATTGGGCAAGTCACATGAGTTGCAACAAAGATAATTCATTATATATGGAATTGTATATTTTGTGCAATTTAATAGCAACTATGTAGGAATAACTATTCTGTAATTTCAAAGCAACTATCAAGGACATCATTTCCACACAACAAATGGAATTCATTCATATGGATGTTCATTCATGATTCATAGTTAACTTGCATTTCAATTTTAATTAACTTCTAGTTCATTTTTAATTCATTTCAAATTCACTGTTAGTTAACTGTTAGTTTATTTCTGGTTCACTCTCAATTAACTCTTAATCAAGTTATGATCAATTCTTAGTTCACTTTCAATTTTAGTTAACTTGTAGTTAATTTATAATTAAAAAGTCTTTTAAGAAACTTCCCTGGTTAGTGGGTATATGGAAACTTCTATGGAAACTTTCTTGAACTAAGTTAAGAAACTTCCTTGAAAGGGTATAATAAAAGTAAGACCCCCCATTATCTTTAGTATGTTCAACATTAGTTTGAGGTACAATCTTGTTCTATTCCTTTTATGTTTAAATTTGTTTATTTCATTGTAATAAATATTTGTTTGTACTTTGATTTCGCACATTTCGTGTTCTTGATTTTAGCTTTTATGTTCTTGTTTTGAACCTTTTGTTTTATGTTTTGAATTTAGATTTAGACCTATTCTTTTGTCATTTGTCTTGGTAATTTTCATGCATGTGACAACAACTACCTTGTAATGTGATATTGACATTATTTTTTATCCATCCATCCATCAATCATTACAAAAAATCATGATTTTTCAAAAGGTTCAACTTGATTAAAGTATTTGTATTGACTAAAAATATGTTTGTTTCAATTAAAGACATGGTATATGAAAGACACATGGTTATTTTGGTTAGTTCTTTTGATTAAGATGACCATTTTGACCAAATGTTAAATTATACATTTAATCAAGAGGGACAAATTTTTTAAATGGTCCATTAAGATTTCCATGGCTTAATCAAATCAATCATACTAAATGTCCATGCTTAACCAAATTGGCCATATTAATTTGATTAATTAGCCTACTTATTATGCTTACTAAATTACCTACCTACCTACATCCTACCTACTTATTTATTTAGATATGTCTTACCAATTCACCTACTTACTTAACATTTATTTACCTACGTCCTACCTACCTACCTAACTAACATCTATTTACCTATGTCTTACTTGTCTACCTACCTAGCATTTATTTACATATATTAATGTCAAACACTCATTTGGCTAATCAACGCAATAGTAAAGCAAAAGAGCAATAAATTCAAGTCTGCTTGGTGTTATAGTAGAGAGAGCTGTCTTTTAACTACAAAAGTTGTTGCTTGAATTTGTAGTTGTGAGGCTATTTGCCTCCAGGTAGAATGCTACACATGCAAGTGATTGGGTGACAAAAAGCCATTTCTATTGCTCCCTGATACTCTGCATCTTTATGAACTAGCTCCAACCAATTGGAGGCCACCATTGCTGATTGACAATATATGGACATTTCTGGTCCAAGATTTCTGGATTAATTAGCAATGGCTTGGGAATGGAGGACACCCATGTTAGTGTTGACATAAGAGTTGAGTAATCCAGGGCTGCTACCTATGCTTAGAAGACCCAAGTTTAAATATTTTGGCAGTCAGGGTGTGTTTACTTGGCATTCTTGAATGTGAATGAACAAGGTTTCAAAGTGGCCATGGGTGGTTACAGAGTTATAATAATCGATGATTCTCATTGAGCTGGACGAATACTACTTAGCCTGCAAGGCTTGCCAGGAGTTGGATTGAACCTGCACCCATTTCTGCATTGCCGAAGAGCATCTCCAGCGATGCTCAGTATGTAACCGTGGAAACAAATTCCTCACATCCAAGTTTAGTTGATAATTTTTCCCAACCCCACCAATAAACCTAAAACTGGGGCTGCAAATTGGTCATAGACTACTAAAAGCAACTACACTCTTTTCTGGCATGGGTAAGGCTTTTCCATGCCTTTTACCAGCCTCAGCAAACTATGCAAAAATGTTGGGCCAAAACGATTTTGCTGAGCCAAACTGGCATGGTTTGACTTTTCTTCATCCAATTTGAATTTGTGGGCTCACATACTGAGCACAGGTGGAATTCCTCTAGGAAATTGTATTTTAGAAATGTGATATCCAACCACCATTCTTGGGTTTAGAGTACTAGATGAACTAACTGTGTTGCAGGTTCCACTTCTTGACCATCACACTTACCACATGGCGATAATTTTCATTCCAACACATGCAATTATCAAATTTGTGACTTCAAAACGATTCACCCATAAATTGACTTGAGTGGGATTAAATAATGATATGCTTATGTGTATGTTTCTAGTATGGAACTTCTGATGTTTCTATTGTTTTATGAAAGGCAGATTTCTACATTTTATTCATCATGCCCCAACACCAGAGAGGTGTATGTTCTTCCAAATTGACTTTTTTCAACAATTAAACTCCAAACTGTTAGGAGAAGTAGGACTGCCACATTGCTAATATTTCAAGAGTGATAAGATCTCACAAAAAAGAACCCAAAATCTAATAGCAACAACAAAAGCTACATTATGCATGCAAACTATGAACATGTGGAAAACCAGCACGGAGCTGAAAAGTGGATGGACATATGTGCTAATATCCTACTTGTTGGAGAATAACAAGAGTATCTGAAAGCCAACTGTGGAGGACATTGGATGGAAGGTTTTGAAGTAAGAGTGGATAATAAAGCTTGGAATCAGAATGTCTTGAACAAAAAGGAATAGCAGTAACATCTAGCAATACATAAAAGAAAGGGTTTGAAGAAATATAGGAGTTAGTCTCCAATTCTGACACAATGGCAAAGTGAAAGTAACAGCACTTTCCTGTCTCAACAGATGAAATTTATGAAAGATGGAGCAGCGCAACATGTCACCAAGTAACATCATGATCAAGAAGTCAAATTGGAATAGAGAAGAGAAGTAATCACAGAAAGAAGATTAGATGAAGGATGCAGGGGGAGTAAAAAGTTGGACTGCCAAACTTTGCACATGACATAAAGAGAAGTGAATGTAAATCATAGAAAAAGTTGCAAGCTCTATATATGCACACGGAGTTGAAAAGAGTGGAGAAAGGAAGACTCCATTCTTAATTTGCTTTAGCTAATCCATATGATTGTATTGAGCAAGAACAAGTTCTTATGTTGATACCAAACTCAAACCACCCTAAGTGAGGAACTTGATGATGTTCACCTTCTTTAATGTTCAGAGACAAAATCCTCACTGAACTTCCACAGAGCCTCAGCAGCTTTTGGGTCTTCAGCAACTTTTGATAGAACTGGTACTTCATTGCAATCCGCGAAATATTTCCCTGATACTCCCTTCAAATGAGGACTTGTGGTGACATAGCATTGGGTTGCTGCACCCTGTACATCCACATCACGTTCCATGTTTTAGTCATGAATCATCATGTTTGATGTGAAACAAATTGTGGGTCATAAATAAGAGCCCTGATAAATTAGGAACAAACCAGAAGAAAAGAGAGCTTTGATGCTACATGGAGTTGGTGTTTTCTATATACATTGCAGGTATTACAGAACTCTCAGGGTAGGCTACATATGTTTGCACACCATTTTCTTGGCCAGTAACCCATCCTAGTACTTTTTTCCTATCTGCTGTACTTGGTTTCAGAGTTTCTATGGGATCTGATATACACACCCTAAACTAGCCACAATCTCAAAGCAAAAAATTGTCTTTCATGCAACTACAGTTAGGTGTTTGTCCAAGACTAAACTTTGGATCTCTTCAATCCCCATGCCTGCAGATGCCTAAATAAACATAAACTACATAAATGACTGTATATTGCAGGTTTAAGATGAGAAAGGTGTTTGAAATTGTACTTGAGGAACTGTCCTCTCCATGAATGGGCGCGTGGCAGTCAGAAACACAACTGTCACATATATCATAAATTAGTACTTATATATTAAAATAAACTTCATCCCAATCTTTCCAGAAAACAAGTAAAATCCAACTTTTAATTGTAGATCATGATGCAAGGCAGGGCCTTAAGAGACAAAATAACTCAAAACCACATTCCAAAGTATACTTACTTTTGAATAGATTATCAGATCCTAGTGTCTTGCCAAAGTTGCTGGCACTAACAACTCCAGGGTGGACAGAATTTGCAGTCACATTTGTCCCTTCCTCCTGAAGGCAAATCCATAGACGTCATGTTAAAGCTCATTTCTTGACAAAAAAAAACCTTGTCTACTCTTATGGTATTGACCCCAGGTTACCCTTAAAAGGTTTCCATGAAATATGTATTAGGTAATGGCCATTGGGAGGACCTGGCTGAGTGGCAGTTGGCCATAAGCTGGGTCTGAGGTCAATGGCAATTATCTGGACATAATTAGAGCTTAGGAGAGATTTGCCACATCATTAGGAACTTTGGTAGACTATTTGCTAAAGCTCAAGATGTTCTGTGTGCCAGTCACATGCATTTGAAATAGCAGTTGACCCTATAAAGAAGCTTAGCATGAAGGGCGGAATCTCTGATGAGTAACGATTATGAAATTGAGAGATACCAATGTGGAAAGAAAGTATCAATTAGTTCAGATTGCCAAAGCATCAATTAGAGAGCTTCTCAATACCTCAGAAAGTAACAATTTGGTTAGAGAGGGCATTTGACTTAACAGTGGTACTTGGAATAAGAACTTCCTCCCAAATTGCCACTACATGAAAGCGCTATAAATCTTTTGGCAGGTGTAACACTTTCAGACCTGGAGACGTCGACTGAGTTCATTGGCATGAAGAATGTTAGCCAGCTTGGTGATTCCATATGCTGAACCAGAACTGTACCTGCTTAGTCAAGCAACACAGAAAGTTTCAACACCCTAGGGAAACTCCTTTCTTGCTTTCTGTCCTTCACCTTAATGTACCACCACTTAGTGTGCTGCAACCTCCAAATCATGTTACAACTCTCACCTTGGAGGAACTTTGTTAGGGCACTCTTGCAATCACTCAATCAAGAATCAAGTCATGTACACCACCCATTGTCCATTTTGTAATTGTTTTTCTTATTTCTACCTCTTGGTTTCAGAGTTTGTCATCAAGAGTCTTTTTGCTACTCTTTATTTTCCTACTACCTTTTCTTGTCATTTAGACTGTCATAAGGTATTCCCTTTGATGCGAGAGCATGAGCATGAGATGCGACCATCACAATACGTCCTTCCTCTCCCGTCTCTTTAGCAGTTTTTTTAATGGTATCAAGTAGGAGATTGGTAAGCAGAAACGGACCTGCAAACAAAACCCCTTAACTTCATTTGAGGACTTCAATTCTTCTTCCACTAATATATCTCTGACGAATTTGGCTAAATGGCCAAAAGTAAGGAAAATTTCCGCTTGAAATTAAGCCCAGCACACTAATAGTCCATAGAAAAACAACGGAAGCTACAAATTGTTCTTGAAAGTTCTAACCGATGTGGTTTGTGGCAAAAGTTTTCTCCATGCCATCTTCAGACAACTCGAACTCTGGCAAGACTACACCTGCATTGTTTCTGCAAAATAACAAACTCAACAATGACAATCTGAAATCCAACAATTGACCTTCTTACTGTCAAAGCAAAGCTTTCTTCTGAAACAAAACATATTGTGGGACTCAATTCTATTTTAAAACACCTGGACCTTGAAGAAGCCACAAGTTGATGCAAGTCCAACAATCTAAACAATTGGATTGCTGAATGGAAATGATTACCCACATAAGTATGTTTAGAGGGAGGTTTTGAGCTCTAAAATCCCCTGCAAATTTGCGCACAGATGCCAGAGAACCCAAGTCCAGGTGCATGACATCTAGAGTTGCACTGGGATCCTCTTCCAGAAATTTGAGCTTGGTTTCTTCCCCTGCTTTTGTATTGCGAACAGCCATAATCACATGTGCTCCTCTCTTTGCCAACACCCTTGCTGTTTCTTTCCCTATACCACTTGTAGCTCCTGTAGTACAATTTTTTTGGTATTCATTCAGGTTTATAGATTTGATCTACATAATTTTAAATGCTCAACCTATTAACAATGGTGACCTGACTTCAGAATTCAAATGGAAAGATTTTAAGTTTCTCTAATAAATTAGAACGTCTACTAAACCAACAACAACACACATGGATCATTGTCTTGAACTAAATTGCAATTTTTTTGATACATGGGGAGACTCGCTGTTTAGATAATGTGATGGATGACCTTGTGCCTTGTGTTTGAGACGTCCATATAAGCAAAAGACTACAAAATACTTTGTTGCCAACTACAGACACACTGGGGATGATGATCAGGCAGACATAGCCAAAGAACTTACCAGTGACCATTGCAGTTTTGGAATGCAAGTCGATGTTAGCAGTCACAAATTCGGCAGTCGAATTGGGCCCAAAGCCACTGGGGCCCGGTTTCTTTGAGAAAACACTCCATTCCTGTCCCATTTTTGTCTCTTTTTTCTTCTCTCCAGATAATATGTCTGCTCACACACACACAACACGGTCAAATCAAAACCTTGAGAACATCAAATTCCAATGCAGTTTTTTTCTTCCCACTGACCATGATATTCAATGCAAGTGTGGGAGTGCTCTTATTTTCAGAAAATAAGAGCAAGAACTGTCGAAAAATTTGCCAAAATTTGACCACTTTCTTCAACACAGCTAAAAACTAAGGCCCTCAAATGGCATATGTGTGTGTATAGAAAATAGTCGATTCAATAGAAACATTCAAAGCAAAAAAGAAAAGAAAAAGAGAAAGGAGGATCAATCCCACATCTAGAGCAGATGGAACCCGACTGCACAATTTTTGGGAACTCGCTCTTCTTCTAAGCAACTTCAACGTATTGAATCCCACCGTTTGATTTCCTTTGCCTTGCTTGGCAATAATGTTGAGACCACGCAAAATCCATCAGATAAAAATAGAGAGTGCGAGCAAAATGTGTTCATTATTTTTTTTGTCCTTATTTGTTAAGTTTGTGTGGACAGAGTCAAAAAGACACTTGGGGAACGAACGTACCAACGTACACTTTTTCCGAATTCCCAGCCTTCGATCTCTCACCCGTGATCTACAATTTCTCTAGCACAGCGAACCAACAGCTGCCAGCGCACCATCCTGTAACATGACGATGGGATGATAGTAGATAACAGACCTCCTTTTCCATTGGGTTCCAGTTCCTTACCTAACCATGGTTAGTTTAGCTCACGCTCGTGACCCGTGCACATGCTCTGCTGCAGGGCTGGTTTACGGGCCTGTGGGGCCTGCCATCGCGTCGACGTGGCTAGAGCAGGGCTGGGCATGCGCACATTAGCATGCGTCGCTGATGGTTGCCCAATGGCTAACTTAATTACCTAGCAGTAGTCACCAGTGTTGTGCGTGTAAGTGTCAATAGCCATATATTCGGCGTGTAAATCCAGTGCAAGTGTAAATCATTTGCACTTACACGTCCGAATTTTATTACACTTACATGAGGCCCGTGTAAATATTTGTCACATACACTTACACAGCCCCGTGTAAATGTTTTGGGAAGTGTAAGTGTAAATACTAAAATTATTTGTAAAGTCAACCTGTCTTTGAGCCTCCCTCAACCCCAAACCATTCTTTCAGTGGTATCCATAAAGTAAGAAAATTTATTAGATCTGGGAATAAAATGCTGAAAATCAGCATTTAATGCACAAGGTTCAAGACTAATTATATTGGCTTCACATGTAGGAGCAGTAACGGAGGCGCTAAGAAAAAGGAGAGACAGGATGAAATTCAATTCACCACAAAAACTGAGGTCCTCCCCACCCTTGAATGCTGATGATTTTCTTTTTTTTTTAATCTCCTCAAGTAAAAATCACATTTTTTACATTGTTTTACAGAGCCATGTAAAATCATATATATATATACACTTACACAGAGTGTAAGTTCCAAACCATTTACACGCACAACACTGGTTGTCACTTAGCAGTTGTCAATTTTTCCTTCTTCCTTTATTCGCTCTTTTTTTTTTTCCTTCTTTTTTTTTTGCCTCCACTGCCCCCCACCCCCTGTCTGGCACATGGAGCCAGGGTTTTTTATATCATTATGTACATTGTCTTCCAATTTTTAAATTGAAAAAATAAATTACTTAACTTTGGCTCTACACTACTGGTGACAGTGAAATGATGAGAAAATATGTTGATTTTGTAAAAAATAAGTTCCATTTGAATGAAAATATTGAATTACATTGCACACAATTTTAATTGAATGCAATTCAATTTGATTTGAACTGGAATAAAAAAAATTATTGAATTTAAATACATTGAATGCAATTCACATTCAACTTGGTTTAGATTCAATTGAATTGAATTTGGTTGAATTGAATTCAAATCAAATCAAATTGAATTTTTTTTTTCATAATTTGATTGAATTTAATTCAAATTGAACTAAATTCAAATCAAATCAAATTGAATTGAATTTTTTTATAATTGAATTGAATTCAATTTGCCTTTTCATATCCATGTAGGTGGGTGAAAATAATGAAGTAGTCAGGTTTAGAATCTCAGAATTGTCAAGTTCATAATCATACTATTGGACTCATACATGTTTTGCCTAAACTAGTTTGAATTATCATCATCATTAGAATTTTTATTTTATTTTTTGAGAACTAACAAAAACTTCAAAAACTTATTTTTAAAATGAACAAAAGAATTAGTTACATGCCTTTTTCTTTTCTTTTATCTTTTTCAAGATTTTTTTTATTCCATTGACTTTAAGGAAAAGCCCCTAAATGAAGAAATAAAAGGCCTATGAAATGCCCCTCACATTTTGAGGAGTGTCCCCCACATGTGGGCTTTCCTCACAATAAAGTAAGAGGCAAAGGTTATCATGAACCTAAATATGTGTAGATCACAGGATTAGGAAGGTCTGTACACCTACTCCTTCAAGGGCCCTTTGCAAATAAAAGATTAAGCATAGTATAACACCTTCCACCTACATTAATTGTTTTTTAATGTTCAGGTCGTTATGTACATGCCTTCCTTTTTCCTTTTGTTTCCCTTTTTCTTGTATTCTTTTGGGGAAAAAAATAAAATGAAGAAAGAGAAAGGAACATTCATTCCAAAATATATATTTATTTTTCCATTGGAAACGCAGGGGTGGATAAGAACATCAAGTCATCTCTTGGTTTTTTCTTGTTGTTTTTATTTCTTGAGTTCACTACCAAAAACTTTATCAAAGTATATGAAAAGAATGAAAGCATTAAACACATTGTTTCCTTCTTCCTCTTTATGTTTGTTTTGTTTGTCCTAGTTTTTCCTCCTTTTCCAAACTGTTTTTTCAGTGCATGTATATGAAAGAATGTAAACTAAAAGTTATAAGTACACAACTTGTTTTTCTTTTCTTATTCTTCCTTTTTCAAAAATATTGTAAAATTGTGAAGAAAAGCAAAGGATGTAAAAAAACGTAGAAAAAGAAAGGTGTGAAATGATTTTTTTTTTTAAAAAGTCTCATACAAACAATTGAACTTTGATACATCAATTTTTTCATGCTCTTAGGGTAGGAGGTGGAAATGTGAAAGGAGGAAATGGGCAAGAGGTGTACAAGGGGTGATTGACACTCGGTAGCTAATGAAGAACATTTGTCACCCTTGATGAAGTCTCATTTTTGCCATTTAGAAAGGCCTTTGCTAGCATTTGCGCTTACAAGGCAAATGTAATGGCAAATATTCATGTGTCCTATTGTAAAGACTTGACCATTCGTTTTAAAGGTATCTTTGAAGGCATAACGTGGTGGTGGGCATCTCAAAAGAATAATGCTCACATAAGCAAGCATTATGTTTTTTGAAAAACATGTCATCATTTTTTTCCCATGCTACCTAGGAAGTACCCATCAAGTATTTGGGGAGGGGTGGGGAGAAAGAGAGAAATGATAATTGGCAATTTTTACACCATCCAAAACCCTTGGGGGGAAGTTTTATTTTAATAAAGCCCACCCCTCAAGCTTCACCTCACACTTAAATTTTTCTATAAGCTACTTTCCTACTAATACCTCATTAATCTTTACCTATGACCTAACCAATTCATGGGTCAAAGCATGGTTGAAGTGTCAAAATGGAAAGTCCTACAAAAATTGTAATGGACCCTTGAATTGGTCATGTCCTTAAAACTTAATAGCACATTCATATTAGGAGTTATTTTCGTTTCATAGATAGTACATTACCAAATTACTATTAAATGCAGACCATTTTTATTTGAACAAGTTTTAAAACTCCTAACAACTACTAGGAAGAAATTCAAAATTTTGTCCACCTTGGTGAAAAATGGTTTAAAGACTTGTAATGAATGTCTAAACATATTTTTTCCCCCATTACCACAAATAGGTTAGGCACTAACATGTATAAAACACTTGAATGTAATAAGAATCAAGTGCCATATTTAATGCACAAGGTTTCAAAAAGTGAAAGTTTTAAAAATTTCTAGCCATTGATAAAATATGGCCTAGATTGGATAAATTTTATTATTCCTATTTTCATAAATGAAAAGAAGAGCTACTCTATATGCATGTCTATAATTTGAAAGGAATTTATTGCATTTGACTTGACGAAAAAGGAAAAATCTAGGATAGTTTCAATTTTTGTGGAAAAATAAAATAAAATTCAAAAGTCGTCAAAGTCCTTTTTTGTGTTTCAAATGGAATAGCCCAATCATGCTTGGACCCACATGCATGTATTTACATTGTAACAATCCATTATCCCAACTACATACTTATATACAAACCTATCTTTTAATGATATTCATTTACTTACAAACATGGCAAATCCTACTTGAACCAACTTAAAACAATGATAATTTCTACATGTATTCCTCCCTAATCCCACATTTGATGGTCTAAAGAATGCCCTCTTGTTTCTAACCCTTCTTATCAATGTTTTTTTTCAATTTTGTACTATTATAACAATAACTAGTGGCAAGCCTTCACAAACAAATTTCAACTTAATTGGTGATAGTTTTGCACATGACTATTAAAAGTGTGGCCAATAAACAAACATGTGGTGACATGTTCTCCAAAAAGTGAAAAATAGGCAAAATTTGGGATGTTGGTTTCCTTGCATTGACCAAAAATGTACAAGTATTACAATATTTTAGAATACCAAAAAAGTATTGAATTTTACTGAAATCACAACTATTTTGATGTGACCATTGATAAACTATGTAAATACAACTGTTGTATGCCTAACTTATATATATATATAGCGTATATTCTACCAAATACAATGAAAGGTGGTGGCCCCCAATGAATATAAGAATTAAGATATTTTGCTAGGTGGACCAAAGCATGACATTTCATTACATTATTTACATCTTAGGGGTTTTTTGTTGTATGTAAATCAGCCAACAAGGTTCTCAAAAGATGAATTTATTATCATCATTAGTTGATCCTAATTAGATGAAACATTCTTTTTCAAGTTTCCAACTTCCAAACAAGTCTAATACTTACAAGACAAGTGTTTCCTCATCAAATATATATTCACAACATCACTTTAGTTAAATTCCATGAAAACTCCTTGGTATGCCCTTGACCTTCTTGCTTTGGACTACAAGATTTTCATTTTGCTTTTTTAAGTCTCTTGTGGTTACTAGTATTTCACATACTCATTACATTCCAAACTAGGAGAAAAATCCTTTGGACAACATTTTTGGTCCACTCAAGTAAACCAGCACCCAAGTTTGATGACTTGTTTTTGCAAACCAAAAAAATAAATCAATCACCAAAAACTTGAATCAATGTTGTTTTTTGACAATTTTTCACCTAAAAAAAATATTTGTTCATGTTAGTTATATTTTTATGAGGTCACTTAAAGTATATCACTACTAGGTTCTTACCCTTTTTATTACACCAAACACCATGTGTCAAGGTAAACAAAATAATGTTAAATTGGAAGATTTTTCTTTAAACCTTTGCATTATATTAGAATTATCCATTTTTGCTATTAAGACTTGAACCAAATATTAACCCTTATTTTTTATCATCATGTTGCTTTTATTGTACATTCCAAACTATGTCCTTAGAGTGCACATGTAGTACAAGTGTGTAGGTGAGTGGGTGTGCACAAGTTTTGAATAATTTGGCACACATGCTAATGTGGAAATCAACATTGACTGGCATTGATGTGGCATGATGATGATGCAACAAGGGGTGGCACGGCGTTGATGTGGCACATTGGTGACATGGCAATGGGTGATGTGGCATTATGTGGTACATGGAGGACATGGCACCATGTGGCACATGGATGACATGGCACTAATGTGGCTTAGGTTTTAATCATGACTTGCAATTGTAAAAGCTATGATTTTTTAAAAAATCATTGAATATTTAATCATTTTTTATACATGGACTTGGAAGATCAGAAATTTCTAAGAATTCATCGCAAATATCAACATTAGTGTTGGGATAGCTAAAGTTGAGAAAGAAAAATTGCATTGTGATTCAAATAAAGGTTTGTTCACTCACACTCACATTTTGTTTAGGAATTGTCACATTGGATGTTTTTGTTTTGTGTTTGTTATGACTTGGTCTTTGAAATTACAATGAATCATAGAGTTTCATTGTATTCTAGAAGAAATTCTAAATCAAAGTTTCAAGTAGATTGAAAATAATAGTGAACTTTTTTGGAAAGGGTCCAAAAGCTTGGGTTGTGAAATATAATATTAGCAATTTGGTTGTCTATCACTTTTTATCACATTCTTTGGTGTTCAAGTTATAAAATAACATCCTTAAAGTAATGTCTTTAAGGTTTGGTTTTCAATGTCCTTTCTATTTTTCCATGAGGTTTTTGTTTGGGTTAAGCCATTTTTCTTCTAGTTGTTGTATAGGTTGTGTTGCCATGATTTTTTTATTACAAAGCTATAAAAATTACAATTCAAGTTTCCTTAACTTTTTCGCAAAACTTTGTCGTTGTTTGATTAATTTGTAAAACATATGCTTATAATATGCTTGTTGCAATGTCCATTAGTGAATGGTAAGGAATTTTCTATGGTTTTAGGTTTTTCAATGTTGTTTATCTACAAACAATCCATTTTGATGTTTTGAACTAGTGCAAAAAACCTTACATTATTCAATTCTTTGGGAGGTGTTATTAAATATTTTAATTAGTTGATTATTATTGATGTTGTAATCATTTGAATACATTAATTCGTGACAATGATGGTTGCTAAAGCCCAAGGTCAAATGCTCATATTTTATGTTATATGTAAGAAGTTGCTCCAATTGAACTTGAAACCTTTCATAAAGGTTAAAAATGTTATTTGTTAGCCATCCATTGTCTTAGCAATGTAGTACGAAAGGTGGTAATTCTTTCAAATAAATCAAAACCCTAATGTATGAGGTTTGGATTTTTTCACATATTGTGTTTTTTATGGAGTTTGTTCCTAACCATCGTTTTAGTGAAATCCCATAGTAATAAGGTAGATTCTATTGGGATCATGTAGATTGAGACATAGGGGTGAAAGCACACTATAGTGACCCCCTTTGGGATGTCACATTGTATTATTTTCTAGGGATGTGCATGTTTGAAAGTATCCCACCTCAAACTTTTGAAAGATTTTCACAAATATTCTTGCATATGATGTTAAAAAAAAACCCTAGGCAAGAGATTAAATTAAAAAATATTTCATTTTATTAAATGGGAGATTGGATTATATTTGTGGACATTGGAAATGAATGTAATGTACCTATTTACTCAAAAACACAAATACACTCCAAAAATAATTTAAATGATTTAAAAATTTTATGAAAGTTGAAGGTATATTAAACCATGTCATTTCATATAGTTTAAGCCATGTTTAAATACCATGTGATTAATTTGAAATTTTTCATATCAAGAAATGAGTTTTTTCAACAAAGATGTAATAAATGTGTGGTAAATTAAAATTTTGACAAATAATCACATTCACATGGATTCTTTTCAAATTGTAAAGTTATATAAAATATTATTAAAACATTTGTTAGTACATTATGTCATAATAATGATGAAAATTATAATTTTTTTACCATTTTACATTTTTAAATGGATTTTCAAAAAAATTTAAAAATGGTAATTTGATTTCAAATAGGGGTTCTAGATCAATGTTTATAAAATTGTTGGTGTACTTTTACTCAATTATAGAACTACCAATCAATTGCATATTGATGTGTATAATAACTTCTTTTATGTTTGAAGTTCAAATTAACTACATGTGATCTTTAGAAATTTTCAAATTGAGTGAAATTTCATATGTTATTATTATTTATACTACATGTAGTCCCAATTTTCCCTAAAATTGTTTACACCATACCATGCATCTACCTTGTTCTTTTGACTATTTGTGGTATGATTTCCTTAATATTAGTTGTGGGTTATCAACTTGATTAAATTGTTACATGGTTTCAGTTTACGGTTCAATTGGTATAAAACTCCAAACCAAATGGATCATATATGAGTTTGATTTGGACTTTTATACCAATTGATTTTGTCAAACCTACTTTAACCAAATCTCAAAATGCACATTGGTTTCATTATAACTAATCAATACAAAAAAATTAAAAAGGCCATGTCCAATGCCCATGAAATCAAATGGTTTGAAAACTCATAACACTTGTCCAACATTGAAAATGTAATGGATTACAATTATCAAAGTGTAGCACTCCATAATTGCATCAATTGTTAAAAGCATAACAAACCACATGTTATGCTACAAGTCCATCTAGGTTTGATACGATTTCCACATTTAAATGCTAGGTGTTGAAAACACATGCCCATGCACTACTTACATACATGTGAATCCTTCTTTCACCAAAGTGCAATCCATTTATAATGTCTTTCACCTTGGAAGCCTATGTACATTACTATAATTCTTGGTTTTTTTTACTATGTTCTTTAATTTTAAAAATACCCAAAAATGATGGGCATAAAAAAAACCAGCTTGTCAATTTGGACAAGTCGTTTTGGACAATTCAACTATACAATCAAATTGGACCTTGTCATTTTGACTAACAGAGTGACTAACTATTTAATTAGTAGATAGTGAACCATTTGACTAGGTCAATTTTATACTTGAATTAAAATCATTTTTTGGCTTATTATTTTAAAAATTAAAAAGGAAGTAGGTAAGTAAATAGGTAGGTACGTAGTAAATAGGTTTAGGTAGGTCAAAAAAGACATTTAAGTAAGTAGTGCTAACCTAACCTAACTTCACTAAACTACCTTGGTCTAACCTACCTACCTTAGCTTTCTGAGCATGCACATAAATTGTAAGTATAAGGAATTGAACTCCAAACCTTCATAATGATAAATTAAGTCCTTACCAATGGACTACACCATCAAAGGTGTTCAACTTTTATCAAATTTTTTATTTCATATCATTAAACATAATGGTTAAACTTAGGTGACAACTAGTGGTTAAAATTAGGTTATACATAATGGTTAAATCAAGTGGCTAAACTTAGTGACTTAAAATAATGGTTAAACCTAATGCCTAAACTTAGTGATTTAAAATAATGGTTAAACCTAGTGTCACAAATGTTAATGCCATGGGGTTCATTCTTTTAAGTGTTTATCCATGACTTATATGAATTTATACCTAATTCTTAGTTTAGTTTTAATTCACTCTTAGTTAATTTCTAGTTAAATTTTAATTTAATTTTAATTAACTCTTGGTTAACTTCTACTTAAATTTCGAATTAACTCCCAATTAACTCTTAATCAACTTTGAGTTAACTCCTAGTAAAATTCTTAGTTAACTTTTAATTAAATCCTAGTTAATTCTTGGTAAAGTCCTAATTAACCCTAATTAACTTCCAATTGACTCTTAGTTAAATCTTAGTTAAGTTTCAGTTAATTCATACTAAATTATTAATTAGGAAGGTTTTCAAAAACCTTTTTTATTCAATGTACACATAAAAACCTCTTTGGAAGCTTCCTTGAACTAGGTCTCCAAAGAGGTACATTACTATAATTCATGGTTTTTTCAACTAGGTTTTTTAATCAAAAAATATCCAAAAGTGATAGGCGTAAAAACAACCACCATTTTAATCAGGACAAGTTGTTTTGTACATGTATAGCATGACTGGGTAATCAAATTAAACCTTGTCATTTTGACTAACGAAGTGACCAACAAAATGACTAACTATTTGAATGACTATTTGACTGGTGGATAATGGACCATTTGACTGGGTCAATTTTACACTTAAATTAAAATCATTTTTTGGATTATTATTTTAAAAGTTAATAAGTAGGTAGGTAGGTAAATAAATAAATAAATAAGTAAGTAGGTAATAAATAGGTTTTAAGTAGGTCAAAAAAAGGCATTTAAGTAAGTAAGTGCTAACGTAGCCTAACTAGGCCTACCTACTTAACTTAACATAATTACCTTACTCTAACCTACCTACCCTAGTCTTCTCAACATGCACATAGGTTGTAAGTATAAGGAATTCAACCGCAAACCTTCCCAATAATAAACTAAATCCTTACCAATGGACTACACCATCAAAGGTGTTCAACTTTTATCAATTTTTTTATTTTACATGTTCATTTCACATCATTAAACATAATGGCTAAACCTAGGTGATAACTAATGGCTAAACTTAATGATTTAAAATAATGGGTTAAATTCAGTGCTTTAAAGTATTGTGTAAATTTAGTGGTTAAACTCAATGATTTAAACTATTGGCTAAACCTAGTGGCTAAATTCAATGACTTAAACTAATGGCTAAACCTAGTGGCTAAAATCAATGATTTAAAATAATGATAAAACCCAATGGCTAAATTTAGTGGCTTGAAATAATAGTTAAAGCTAATGGTTAAATTCAATGATTTAAAATAATGGTTAAATTTAGTGGTTAAACCTAGTGGTTAAACTTAGTGACTTAAATAATAGTTAAACCTAATGGCTAAATTCAATGATTTAAAATAATGGTTAAATTTAGTGGCTAAACCTAGTGGGTAAACTTAGCGACTTAAAATAATGGTTAAATATAATGGTTAAACTTAATAACTTAATTAATGGTTAAACATAATGGCTAAATTCAATGACTTAAAGCAATGGCTAAACCTACTGACTAAACTTAGTGATTTAAAGTAATGGTTAAATCTAGTGGCTAAACTTTGCGATTTAAAATAATGGTTCAACCTAGTGGCAAAATTCAATGACTTAAAATAATGACCCAATGGCTCAATTTAATGGTTAAACTTAGTGATTTAAAGTAATTGCTAAACATAATGCTTAAACATAGTGGCTAAACTTAATAACTTAAAGTAATGGATAAACATAATGGCTAAAATTAATAACTTAAAATAATGGCTAAACTTATTGGTTAAACTTGGTGACTTAAACTAATGGCGAAATCTAATGGCTAAACTTAGTGATTTAATTAATGGCTAAACTTGGTGGTTAAATTTAATGATTTAAAATAATGACTAAACCTAATGGTTAAAGTTAGTGACTTAATATAATGGCTAAACATAGTGGCTAAATTTAGTGACTTAATGTAATGGCTAAACTTAATGATTTAATGTAATGGTTAAACCTAATGCCTAAATTAGTGGTTAAACTTAGTGACTCAAAGTAATGGCTAAACATAATGGTTAAATTTAATGGTTAAACTTAGTGACTTAAAATAATGATTAAACATTGATTAAACTTAGTGATTAAATCTAATGGCTAAACATAGTGGTTAAACCTAGGTTATATTTAATGGCTAAATTTTTAGTGGTTAAATTTAAATTAAACATGATGGTTAAATTTTGGCTAAACCTAATGGTTAAATATAGTGGTTAAACTTAATGGTTAAACCTTGTGGTTGCACCTTATGGTTAAAATTAAATAGGTGAGTGGATGGATAGGTAGGTAGGTAGGTAAGTAAGTAGGTCATTCGAAGGTAAAAAACATAAATAGGTATGTAAGTTGGTAGGTGAGAAGGTATAAGTAAATAGGTTGGAAATAAATAATAGGTAGGTGGGTGGGTGGGTAATAGGTAGACAAGTAGTTAACTAAATAAATAGGTGGATGAATAGGTAGGAGGTAAATACATAGGGTAATAGACCACATCATATTTGACTAAGGATCATTGGCCATATTGACTAAATGTTCAACTTGATTAAAAACCATTGGTCATTTTTATTAAAGATTATTGACCATTTTGATTAAATGTTCAACTTGATTAAAGACCATTGGTCATTTTGACTAAAGATCTTTGGCCATTTTGATTAACTATTCAAATTGACTGAAGACCATTGGCCATTTTGACTAAGTTTATACAATTTGACTATGTGTATTTAATCAAATAAACCATTATAGTCAAATTGATCAATCAACACATACGTGTGTCATTCAAGACCTTGGCCTTTAATCAAAATGTACATGTCCATTAATAAAAATGATAAGTTAGTCAATTTGAATATCTTGAAAAACCATGATTTGTAATAGTGGTATAAATAAAAATAAGATCCCTCATTTTTTTTAATATATTCAACTCCAATCTTAAGCACAATCTTGCATCATTACCTTGTCATGTTCTTTTTATGTTCATGTTTGCATATGTTAGCATAATAAATTTATGTTTTCACATTTGTCTTGCACATCTCATGTTCTTATTTATAGTTCTTATGTTTTTGTTTTCTAGTCACATAATCTTGTCTTGTTTCTTATTTGAAAATTAGACTTAAACCTTGCCTTTAACCTTTGTTATTGTGATTTTTCGTGTCCTTGACACTTAGTGGTTAAATTCAATGATTTAAAGTAATGGTTAAACTTAATGGCTAAACTCAGTGACTAAATTCAATGATTTAAAATAATGATTAAACTTAGTGACTTAAAATAATAACTAAACCTAGTGGCTTAAAATAATGGTTAAACATAATGACTAAACCTTGGTTAAATATAATGCATAAACTTAGTGCCTAAATTTAATGGTTAAATATAATGATTAAATCTTATCTAAAATAGTGGCTAAACATAGGTTAAACATAATTCCCAAATCTAATGGTTAAACATAATCATTAAAACTTGGCTAAACTTAAGCTAAAGCTATTAGTTAAACATAATGGTTAAACTTAAATTAAACCTAATGGGTAACTCTAGTGGTTAAACCTAAGCTATACATAATGGCTATACCTAGTGGTTAAACTTAGGTTATATTTATTGACTAAATCTAATGGTTTAATTTAGACTAAACCTTGTGCCAAATTTAGTGGTTAAATATAATGGCTAAATTTTAATTAAATTTAATGGTTAAATCAATTGGTTAAACATATTGGCTAATCCTAATGGTTACACCTATGGCTAAAATTAGGTAAGTAAGTGGGTGGATAAGTAGGTAGATAATATGAGGTAGGTGGATAGGTAAATAGGTAGGTTGGACAAAGGTGAAAAATATAAATAGGTAGGTAGGTAGGTAGGTTGAAAAGTATAAGTAGGTAGGTAGGTAAGTAAATATAAGTAGGTGGGTAGGTAATAGGTAGGTAAATAGTTAATTAAATAAATAGGTAGATGAATAGGTAGGAGGTAGATACATAGGGCACCATAATACATTTACCTTTTCGGCATAAATTTAAGTTAATTTTTGTTTGTCAAATTTTTGAAAAATTATTTTTTATTTGTGTTGAAATTTTAATAAAATCAAAATTTCCACTATCAAGGTTTGAAACCCAAAGCTCCCAAGGACAGAGTCTTAACATTTAAGTGATTTAAACACACTAAACTATTCCATGGCATCGAATACAATGTGTCTATTATTGTCTATAATCATTACCTACTAAAATTTTCAAAGTTAAAAAACCAAGTGCCAAAGTTAATATTTAAAATTTAATTAATTATTTCAATAATTTGTTATTTAAATGGTAAAGGTACTACAGTAATAGACCACATGTGTCGTATTTGATTAAAGACCATTGGCCATTTTGATTAAATGTTCAGCTTGACTAAAGATTATTAGTCATTTTGACTAAAGATCATTGGTCATGTTAATTAATTGTTCAATTTAACTAAAGGTTATTGGCCATTTTGACTAAGGTTGTACAACTTGACTATGTGTACCTAGTCAAATAAACCACTATAGTCAAGTTGATTAGTCAACAAATACACATGTGTCATTTAAACCCCTAACCTTTAATCAAAATGTACATGTCCATTAATCAAAACATTATTACAAAATGTGGGTGTAGTTCACTAGTCCCCGTTCATTAGACCAGTGAATTCACTACTTCTTCATTGGTCCCCCGTTCACTACAACTAGTGAATTCACTCAAAATCTAGTGAAATCACCTGGTGTACAACGACACCTTTGGAAATCACCTGGTGTACAACAACACCTTTTGTTGTAGTGAAATGATAAGTTAGTCAATTTGAACTTATTGAAAAACCATGATTTGTAATAGTGGTAGTTGGAAATGGTTGACACCTCAATGTTAGGTAGTTTGAACATTGGGGTGGGATGTATAATGCATTTTTTCCTCACAACACTCTTGTGGTATTAGGGTTTAGGGTTCTTGCAAAGTTCATTACATGCACTGCTCGTTTACTACAGGTAATGAAACGATTGCCATGAACCCATATTCTGCATTTCATCATGTTTTGAACATGTGCATGCTTTCAATGATGAATCCAAGCTAGAAACTTTGAAGATCTCAACATTCTTGCATTACACAACAAGGAATGTCAAGATGTGGCAAGTGTTGGAACCATCTAATATTGAAGATGATATTTTGTCATTGGTAAGTATCTTATCATTGTTTTAGCACTACAAACTACCAACTAGGTTAGAATGCCACCATATCTTTCCTTTTGATAATAATTTTAAATGTTTGAAGGTTTATGATTAACAAAAAACGAAATTATAAATTGATTTTAAAAAACACTAAAATTGTGGGTGATGATGTTCTTGACAAAACATGGCACATGGTTTTCACCACTAAAGGTTTTGCCCTTGTTGAAATATAATTATGTCATTTGTGTATAGAACAACATTTTGTTCATGAGTTCTTGCTTCAGTTTTATAGTTCAATCAAAAGATTTTCTTAACTTTCCTGATGTTTTGAGTTTGGGAACCAAACTCACTGATTATGTACATGTGTTTTGAAAACCATCCAATTGAATTTCTTATTAAAGGATGGTCAATTTGCCTAGTTTGCTTGTGAGGTTCATAATTGTTCACATTGTTGACATGCTCTAATTCTTTGTTTGCAACAGGTAAAGGTCCCTATAGAAAAGGTTAATATATTGGTGTAGTGCCATTTACTATTGATGGCAATGGTAAGCCCCAAAAGCTATGGTTATAGTCCATAACTAGTAGTGATCCAAACAATTTTGGGGATTACAAGATTATAAGCCTAACCCTAAACCCTTTTCTTTGCAATTGTTGCAAATTTGTCACATACATCCAATGTCCCTAGTTGTGAGTAGGTGACTTGTGGAATTGCAGCTGAAATTTTTTTAGGTTTTCTTAGGTTGTTAAACACTAATTTTCAACAAGTGTGTCATGGAGGTGCTCTTATTTATTTTGAACATTGGATAATGTTCAATGATGTGAACAATGTTTAGTGGGCAGGTGTGTTGTGGAGGTGTTCTTATTTATTTTGAACATTGGATAATGTTTATTTATGTGAATAATGTTTGGTGGGTAGGTGTCCTTGTGTGTGAAGAGACTTGTTTAGACCAATGACAAGGGTGCCAAGTCACGGGGTGAAACCCACTTGAGGGTTTCACAAAGTCAAGTTGCAGAAAGTTGAGACTTGGTAGCACGCTCCCGGCTTCCAACTCTAGAAAGGGGTAGAGGGTCGAGTTGGGAGCCCCGGGATTAGACTAGGAAGAGGGACTAGCTTAGCTCGTGTGAATCTGCATCCAAAAACCAACCAAATCGGGTTAGTTTAGCATTCGGGACACCCTTGGGTGTTGGGACTTGCCACGGGCACTTGGACACACAAGACTCACCATGGCCCGGACTTGGGGGAAGCCACCACCTTCCCCCATATAGTATTCTCTGCGGCTGGTCGCGGAGGCTACATCCGAATGGCACATTTTGTTGGGACTCCTGAAATGGAGTCCCGAAAATGTCCCGGTTGGATTCTCGGAACTTTGAACGGCCATAGCTCCTCGCCTTGAACTCGGATCGGGACGAGTCTTGAATCAATGTTATATCTCTCGTCGAGAGCTTTCCAACGCCGTGTCGCACTCCTCAAGGAGACGTTGGGAAGAGGTCGATTGCCGACTTTTAGTGGTCGGGGGTCAAACTGCCAGTTTGACTCCCGGCCCTTCTTTTGTCCATAACTTGGGCTGTAGATGTCAGAGTTGCCAATGCGAGGCCATTTTCGATATTTACGTTTCAAGACCTTTCCAATGACACTAAGAACAGCCCAATGCGAGGTGTTTTGGTCCTTGCTGTTGAGCTTTGAACATTTGGGAGTCCCGGAAGACTCCAAACCACCCACTTTTCCAAGTGTTGGGCTTCACCCCCACACTTGGCCAAAGTGGGGTTGCGACAAATGTCCCTAGTTGTGAGTAGGTGACTTGTGGAATTGCAGTTGAAATTTTTTTAGGTTTTCTTAGGTTGTTAAGCATTAATTTTCAACAAGTGTGTCATGGAGGTGCTCTTATTTATTTTAAACATTGGATAATGTTCAATGATGTGAACAATGTTTAGTGGGCAGGTGTGTTGTGGAGGTGTTCTTATTTATTTTGAACATTGGATAATGTTTACTTATGTGAATAATGTTTGGTGGGTAGGTGTCCTTGTGTGTGAAGAGACTTGTTTAAACCAATGACAAGGGCAAGGTGGTCAAGGGTGTTTGCTACAACTTACTTTGTAATGGACTTGCATATCTTTACCTCTCAATTGACTAACCATCTAGCTTCTAGCCACTTTCAATCCTCACAGTAGTAGATGTTTGTTTTGACTATTTAGATTGGTTATCCCCTAGCTCAAACATTGAGGGTGTTGGTGTTGGTGTTAAGGTTATGATGATTAGTTTGAATCCCTTCAAGAATGTATATTATAAACTCCCATTCCTTTGCATAATTTTTAACAAATTGGTTTTGGTTACTTGAAAGTTTAAAGGTTTGTATTTTTTTCAATGTATGTCCCTTTATAAAACTGATTCCTAAATAATGTAATAATAGGTTTTATGTTTGCCCAAAATCTTTAAAGGTGAATCAAACCTCAGTAATTTGTAGGAAGGATTTATGATGGAGGCTACTAATAGAAATTTTCTCATGGGGTGTAGTTTTTTGGTGTGGTTAATTGAATTTTGAAATAGTTTGAAAGTGACAATCACATGGCTCATTGGCAAGGAAATGTTAATGCCCTCTTATCCGAATGCCACCATCATCATGGTAATAGCTTTGCTTAATCTATGTTGTTTAGTTTCTCTCAATTCGTGAACTCTAAAGTTTTGGTTTCCTTCATTGCCTTGAAACAATAGTGGTGAACATATAAAGTTGCTTAGGCTTTTGACGTTTCCTAGTGTTGATGTAATTTATTTCTCATTTGTTTTAATGATGGCAACTTGCTACTTGCACAAAAATGTTGCAAGCTTCTTGTGGCACATGTTTTTTTAAAAACATGATAATTACAAGGTAAACATTGTGTCTAGTAGTGACATGTTCAAAACATCATGAGTCTAATGAAACTAAACAAATAATCATTTATCGCAACCCTACTTTGACAGAGTGTGAGGATGAAACTCACACTCCTGAAATGGGGACTTGGGAGTCCTTCGAGATTCCCGAAACTTCAAAGTTCAATTGCAGGGGTCAAAGCACCTCGCATTGGGGTGTTCTTTATATCATTGGAAAGTTATGAAAGTGAAGATGTCGAAAATGGGCTTGCATGGGCCATTTCAACTTCTACAACACATGATGGCAAAAAGAAAGGTCGGGAATCAAATTAGCAATTTGACTTTCGACCACTAAAAGTCGAGAATCAACCCAACCCCAGTGCATGCAGGCAGAGTGCGATACATCGTTGGAAAGCTCTTGAGGAAAGCTACAAGTTTGTTCTAGATCTCATCCCAATCGAAGGTCTGAAAAAAGAGTTATGACCTCGCAAAGTCCCGAGAGTCTAAATCGAAATAGTTTCGGGACTCTTCCTTGGGAATCTTGAGACAAAAAGCCATTCGGATGTAAATGCCAAGGAGAGGCGCAAAGAATATTATATGGGGGAAGGTGGTGGCTTCCCCTGAGTCCAGGTTGTGGTGAGTTTTGTGAGTCCAAAGTTGCCCATGGCTTGTCCTAACACTAAAGGTGCTCTAGAAAGTGATTTAATCAACTTGTTGGTTGGTTTGATGCAGGTTCGAGTAAGTAACTAAAGCTTGTCATTCTTCCTAGTCCCATCCCGGAGCTTCAACATGCCCCTCTACCCCTTCTAATGTTGAGAATTGGAAGCGTGCCCTGAATTCCTCACAATTCCGCTAATTGAATAACTTAGACCCATCTTGGGTTTAATTAGGAACTTGGGAGCGTGTCATCATTGATGTGGGAATCTTACATGGGTGCCATTTTTTATTCATTATATATATTATAGACCTAGCTAGAAGTTATATTGACTGCATTAAAATGATTTCATCTGCTAGCAATGTGCTTACATCTCCTCCATGTTATAGAACATAAAACTGAGCCATAACATGTGTGGTGTGCAAGTTTGCATTTTTTGGCTTTTCTTAGGGGTGCCAATTGGCAACTAACTCTACCATGAGGTACAATACCATTGATTACTCGAAGCCTGGGAACTACCTTTGGTTTCAAAATTGAGGAGTGAAAATGTATTTCTTTCGGTGCAGGCTCAATGCTTAATGGCATGAGCCTGGAGTTTTGAGACCATATGCAATAGTAAATATTTCAATTGCTAATTTAATTCCTATGTTTCAAGGAGGACTATAGGATATAAGGTAGTGTTGTGTAAACCAACACTAGTAAATAATATTCTATTAATGGTTTGTTATTAAGGATATAGTGATTGGTTTCTTCATTAAACGAGATCCTATTGCCACAAGAGGATGGATATAAGTGCATACTTCAAGTTTTGATTTATGATTGGCGTAAACTTCAAAGCAATAATGACTTGAAAACCTATTTTAATTTGTGGCTCTGAATGGATTTAGGAGTTTAGAAGATGCAAGTAGATCATTGAGAAATTATGTCTAGATTTTGTTGTGAATTATGAGCAAACAAATGCCAAGGGTGAGAAGATGTACATTCAAACACACATGGTAGAATATGCAAAGGAGTTTTGGAAGCTACTACATCAAACTCTGTTATAAGGGAACATACATGTGCACAACCTACATCCAATGCAAGTATTTGGTTTTAAATATAACTTTATTCATTTAAGTTTAATGTAATACAATTTTGGTGATTGATTTGATTTCATGTGTTCATTAATATAGGGACTTTGGCTATATATGGACTATTGTGAATAACATTCACTTGGAGTTTTGTTTAATGTTTACATTAAGTCCTAGAACATTCCATTTACAATAGTTTAATTGTACAATGAAGTCCTTATATTCTATTTTTGGCGTTGAAGTAATCCATATAGTCATTAATAAGTCCTTACATATTGAGGTGGGTTCGATGTAGTCCCTATAATCATGAACAAAGTCCTTATATGTTTAGTTTGCATTGAAGTAGTCCCTATAATCATGATGAAGTCCTTCCATATTTAGTTTGGGTTGAAGTAATTTTTATAATCATGACCAAAGTCCCTACATATTCTATTTGGGTTTAAGTACTCCCTATAATTATGAAAGAGTCCTTATAGATCGAGGTTAGGTTAACATAGTCCCTATGTTCATGAACAAAGTCCCTACATATTGAGTTTGGGTTGAATTAGTCCTTGTAAACATGAAGTCCTTGAAGATTAGGACTTTTTGATAGTCCTAGCTATGTTTTTCAAGAAAAGTCCCTAGAATTTGTCCATAACATTGTCTTGAAATAGCCCATTTAGATTAACTTCATATTCTACAAATGTTTTAATTACTTTAGTCATTTGTATATCTATGTTCCTTAGCAAGTTCTTAAATGACTTATATATGAAATATTGGTTAGAATACTCCAGATCATGTGCATCATAGAAATGTTATATTTGTATGTGATTTCTTGTTTTAATTAGTTGGTATTCATGGGATTTCATGTGCTTCATGTACACATTGATTATTTGGATATTTATTTCTAGATCATGCCATAGAGCTATTATACATGTGTAATTTTTTGTTTCAATTGGAACTTATAGGAATTTTTGCACCCTTGTACACTAAGTATTTGCATATATGTATATTTAGATCATGCCGTAGATGTGTTGTTGTTTGGATATCCAAACCATGCCACAAATATGTTAATGTATGTAATTGTTTATTTTAATTGGCAATCATGGGAATTTATGCGCTCTTATACATCGAGTACCTACATGCGTATATCTAGATCATGCCATCATAGGTTTGCTATTGTATGTAATTGTTTGTTTCAATTGGCATTCATGGGAATTATTGCACTCATGTACACTAAGTATTTGCTTTTATGTTTGCAAGTAATTTTTATTGTTTTAAGGAACATATTTTTTGCAAGGGGATGCATCTATAGGTAATTAATGTTTATGGAAAATTCTTTTTAGGAAAAAAATCTTGAATGTTAGTGAAGGTTTGCATAGGAGCTTGGTATGACTGCTAGTGATTATTAGTAGAGGTTATGCATGTGTTCCATGCTTAATGCAATTTCAATGTTGGGTTTTATAAAATTGATGTCTTACCATGAGTTCATGAACCACTAGATATAAGCTGACACAACAATAGTTGGAGAAAAGATGAACAACACAAAATGTTAAACAAAAGAAATTTCGTGATGCAAAACAAGCAATTTTATTGTGTGAAGAGGACATCATCTCTTCCTAAGGGGTTGCAAAAGAGATCATGGTTGAAAGAGATCAAAGTAGGCTTGCTTCTACAATTATACAATGTATCCATAAATAATCACTACTACAAATCATGACTTTTTTTATTAGAATTTTTGACCAAAAAGTACTGCTATTGGACAATAGTAAAGAGAATCACTTAGTCATTTTGGTCAAGTTGTTTTTGACATGACCGATTTGATTGGTGGTCTTTTTGACTAGTTGAGTGGTGGACTATTGACAGGTCAAATCAGCCAACAAAAGTTTTGGGGTAGCAATTTTTTTGGGTCAATTTATATTTTCTAAATGTGTGCCCAAATTTTTTACTTAAACTTAAGTAGGAGGGTCATAAAATAGGTTCATAGGTAGATGCTAGCTACCCACCTAGGTAATGGTCAAAGTTGTACATTCCATAAGGTTGTACACCATTTTCACATATTCTAATAAACATGTAAGGAATAGGAGTTGAACCCTTGACCTCTTCAACCACATGTATTTACCAAGTCATTAACCAACTCACCACACCTTTATGTTATGATAAAATCTATGAAACTTGTTATTAACATGTTCCATTTGAAATATTTTCCAACATTCAAACTTTGAAATGCATTTTCATCTTCATGTCTTACTCAAATAAAACAAATGAATACTTTTTTTTCAAGATCTTTCAAAGATCTATTCATTGATATGCACAATAATGCATAAAATTTTAAATGATTTGTGAAAAAAACTTTTGAAATTGAATTATGTTGACAAATTCAACTTATATTTTTCCTTCAAGATATAACTAGTTAGGGAGGTAGGTATAAGTAGGCATGTATAAATTGGTATGTAAGTAGACTTAGGGTAAATAAATAGGTTTAGGTGGGTAGATATGTAGGTAAGTTGTTAGTTTATGTAGTTAGGTATGTAATTAAGTAGGTTGTTAGGGTATGTAGGGAGATTATTAAGGTGATTAGGTAGGTAGGTAGGTAGGTAGGTAGGTAGGTAAGTAGGTAAGTAGGTCGACTAACTAATTATTTAATGTAGGTATGTAAATAACGTAAATATATATGTTTTTTTATTAAGTAGGGTACGACGAGTGGTTAGGTAAGTAAGTAAGTAAGGTAAGTAAATAGGTATAAATGGGTAAGTGTGTAGGTAGGTATGTAAATAGGTTCTTAGGGTATGTACGTAGGTACGTAGGGCGGTTGTTAAAATGAATATGTATGTTTTAATATAAGTAAGTAAGGTAGGGTGAATGGGTAGGCAAGTAGTTTGGGTAAGTAAATAGGTATATGTGGGTAGGTATTTAAGTAATAAGGAGGTAGAGAAGTAGGTAGGGAGGTAGTTGGAAGGAGGTAGGTAGGTAGGAAGTAGGTAGGGAGGTTGTTAAGGTGATTAAATTGGTATAGATAGGTAAGTAAGTTGGCTAATTGTTAAGGTATGTAGGTAGGTAGGTTGATAGGGTAGGTATGTTTGACCTATTTAACTGGCCTATAATTAAGCCTTTAGGCAATTATGTATCTTGTTAGACTTAACTTGGCTACCTAGCAGCTTAAATTATTAAGTTCAATAAATAGTAAGTACCTAAGTTTTATTAATAGATTACAAATTATGTTAAGTAGGTAACTTAGGCCTAATTAATAAGCTAGTAAGTTAGTTATAATAGGTTAATTAATTATGTATGTTAAGTATGTAGGTAGCTTTGACCTAAGCCTACTTAACTAATGGCAAATCAGTATGTTCAATTTGATTAAAGCATGGTCATTTTGACTAGTTTTCTTCTTTTATTTGTCCCTTTTGGGGTGAAAGCACACAAAGGGGGAGTATTTTTTGGCATATGTGGAGTCCATACTAATGTTAAAATAAAAGTTTATTTTACACTCTAGCAAAAAAATTATATTTCCACAAGTCATATGGCAAGGCTAAACATTTTTTTTTAACTTTAAAATTTTATCACTTATAGATAATTGCATCAAAATTTTATATTTAAAAAATGAGAAGTTGAATTATTAATTCAAATGATTAAAAGACTTTATAAAAAAAAAATTCATTATATATCTTAATTTATGGTTTTCAAAATCTTTCAAAATTGTCTTCATTTGTATTAATGGGAACACATTATCTTTTATGTATAAAAAATCAATCGACTAAAAATTTTAGTAAATATAATGAATCCATAATCATATGATATGGATTGTGACGTTGGGTTTTTGGCACTTCAAAAGTCCAATATGTTATGGTAACTCAAAAAAAATTCATGAAATTCATACAATGTGATCATATCACATATAATATTATTTTTAAAATCCTTTTCACATATTATTTATTTATATTTTGTTCCATGGCCCATGATTGATAATCCAACAAGTTGTGACAAGATTATGTATTCCACCTTAGTGTGTTTTCACCTTTTGGCAAAATGACTGATTGACACCTAATCAACAATGTCATTTTAGTCAAATGTATTAGTTAAAAGTAACACTTTCATGTTCCAACCCACTAGAAGGTCTAACCCTTTCATGTCCCAACCCACTACTCAAGATGGATATCACTTCTAGTCAAAAGAAACACTTTGGTCAAGTTAGACCTTCTAAAAAGTCATGATTTTTAATAGTTAATTGTTCAAATGCCCAAGACCAAAGAGTATAAAATTGGTTATGGAAAAGGATTTTGCAAACCCCACCTTTCAATCTTGCTTGCTAGATTCTTTTATTCCTAAAAAATTACTATGCTTACCAAGAAATTAGTAGTAGGGATGTGTGTTTTTCTACAAAAAACTAAGAGCTCTAACTCAAATGTTAAGCTTGTTACCAAACACATAATCTTGACAATAGCATTGAGTGCATGGGCATCTAATTATAACAACATGGCTAGGGTGTTTGGTATATGCCCTTGAAACATTGTTATAGTAATGGTACGACGATCTTTAACTTGTGATAATGGTACCCATATGTGGAGGCTTTCATTGAAGAAAAAAAAACTAATAACATTTTGCCTACTACAAGAAATGTAGCAGTTCAATGGTGGACAAAAGAAACCCATGTTAGTCTGAATAAAAGTGAGGTGACTAGGAAAAGATTGGGGCTTGACATATATGATGAGAAAGCAACTCACTTCATGATGGAAATTCTAGTGCATATTTACTTTTAAATTTGCTAATTCATGACTTCTTTTCATGTATATAAACTTAAACCTTGGATTCTATAAGTTAGTGAACTAGCTCTTTAATGTTTAAAGGTAATGTAAAATCTGGGTTTTTAAGGTCTAAGTTGGGTAGTCCATAAATACACTCAAATCTACTGTCCATATTACATTCTATTTTAAGAATAACAATTAGATCTTATTTAGGTTAAAACCTTTATCTGTTATGTGATATGTGTAAACTAAATTTTATAAAAAATTCCAAAGTGCCCATCCAAAATCAATTGTTGGTTAAAAGGTATTTGAATCTTTAAAACCATTTTTTGTGAAGCCTTTAAAAGATAGAATACATGTTGCATCTACCATGTAGAGTTGAATGAATTGAGGCTTGCATTGAACCTTTCAAAGACATATAGTTCAATAAATGATGTTCAATTGTGTGACTATTAGTGTGGAAATGCATGTGGCCATGATGAATAATGCCAAGCATCATGTGTGGTATATAAGGGTATCACTTAGTTGTGGGAGGTTATAGTGTGTCTAAAAGGTGAATAGGAAGAATGGCACAAGTGTGTTTACTTGCTTGGCAACTATCCAATGTGTGGAATATAGAAATTAGCCTTGTATCTTAAGGAGGTGATAAGATTAAACTTTGATGTCATCTAGTAACACCACTTTGCATTAGAAACCATTATGGCTAGGAATGGTCGAGCATTGAAAAAGTTGACGTTGGTTTACAAGAACACAACATCAGATGAATTCATAAACTATCTAAAACCCAAATTATAACATTTTGCTACACACAATTTTTTTGCACAATGGGAAGATAAACATTTCAAAAATTGCATTAAGTTTTTCCCAGCCAACACAGTTGTGTCTGTGGTTGATTTTGTTGAAAACTATAGTTTTAAAGTTTAAAATGAAGTGTGAAGTGAGTGAAAGCACACTAAGCCCCCCCCAAAAATTGTAGTCACACGTATAATCTTTCTGCAATTAAACTTTTTGTTAATGTATGGACATCACATCTTGAATTATTTTTGCTTATTTTAAGTATATTTGATTAGCTTTAGACTTCATCTAATCAATAATTTTGAAAAATTAAATAAACATTGAAGATTTCGAACATATGTAGTATATTCGTGACAAAATAATACCCGTCACAAAGTTTGAAATTTTGAATATACTTCAAAATTAGGGTTGTGGAAGGAATTCTTGGGTGAATTTTTTTAAGGTGTATGATATTGATATACATCAATTAAATCTAAGACAATTTAAAATTTTAAGTTTTTGGATGAAATTTCATTATGTGTTTTTTTGCATTTGTTTAGTAATGAATGCATAATAATATCTTTTTTTAGGAAAAAATCACTACCATATCAAAGAGGAGGAGACTTTATAGATGGACATATCATTATTCTTTCAAAAAAAAATTGTTTGGTAATGTTTCATGAATCATAAACATGGGGCCTTATGGTCGTTTAAAAACTATAAGTTATATACTTTGTATACATTGATTGTATCCAATCCTCCTCATCTAACCATTGGATCAAAATTAATTTTGACTCAAAATAAGATTTGAATTCAAAAATGTTGTGCAAATTCTAAAGTTTTTACTTGTGTTTATGATAACCAAAAGATGCCATCAAGACTTTAACTTACTACCTATTATAATAATTGTTATACATCATTTTTTTGAACAAGAGTGGTTCACCCTTAATGTGTTTTCACCCAAGTATGCATTGGCATAGTTACTAAATTTTTATTTGGTGCATATTAGTTTTCATCACAATCCTACACCTGATCCATATGATGAAGATTTAAGAATTTTAATTGAATACCATATCTACATTTCAAATGATCGTAAACACGACTTGAATTTGTGTAACATTGCTTTAAACTCCATTAACAATATATGGCAGAACAAAGATATTCACCTCAATGGCATTAGGTATGGAGTGACAATTGTGCATCCCAATTTAAGAGCAACAAGCCCCAATACTTTTTTTTTGACATCCAAATTTGATTACGAGTTGCAAAATGATCTAAAATTTCTTTGGTAGTGGCCATGGGAAAGACCCCACGATGGGATAGGAGCTATGATAAAAAGGTTTTTGTGTAGAGAACAACTCAATCCCCAAGCTAGAAAGCTACAAAATGTTGAGGAGGTTGTTCCATTCCTATGTGAACGATTGTCCTTTAGACTTGGATCATCATATTTTGGTTCAATGAAGCCTTTCCATAGAACATTTTGGCATGTGAAGGTTGGGGATGTGGATAGGGATTTACCTTTGTTCATTTGTGATCCTATCAAAAGGACTATGAAAATCCATTCAATCTATGTTGTTAACAAGAACAATCTAACTTAGCTACTTGTGAAGGACTTGGCATGTTTCTATGAGTTTTGTTTGGACAGTTGTTGGAGTGAATGCCAAAATGTGAAATGGATAAGCAAATGGATTCCAAAGCAACTTCAACCTCAAAATACTCATTATTTGCGAGAACCAATGTATGAAGGTTGGGATGTAGACTAGTAGGGCGAAAACATGGTTAGGTGTTTCAAAAGTGGCATTTGAAAGTCCATAATCTAACACTAGTGATTTTTTTACAGTTTTAATAATTGTCAAACCATAAATCTTAAAATTATCTCCTATGCTTTTAATCATAAATATTAATAAGCCAACCTATGAATATCCTTAAACATGTGATTAATCAAAAAATCCATGCAAAAGATTTAAAAAAAGAATGTGAAATGGATTCCCAAAGATAAAATTTATAACAATCACATCATTTATTTATTTTTTAATTAGAAAAATATATATTAGGAAAATTTCAATGCACTTCACTAATCAATTCTTCATTTGATGATGTTTTATTTATTTTTTTATTTTTTTGACACTACTTTGATGTTTTGTTTTAATCCACATTTTTCATTTTCTCTATGTGACAATCATAGTGTTGTCATTTCAAAAGTCCATTATGAGTCCATAAATTTCTTGGAATTCAATTTTTTTATGATGATTCCCATTGAAGTCTATGACAACATGAATAATTAAAATTTTGATCATTTTAATTTTGAATATGGCTTAAAATTTTGCATTGGTATGTAATCCAAAATAATTAAAAGTGTGACAGTCCAAATAGTCCCCCTATTCATGCTTTCACCCAACAATATGGGTTACAGGGTGTGTCCTCAAATGCATTTACTGTTTTGGTTTATTTGTTGAACTTTTTTTTTTTTTTGTTTTTGTTTGTTTTTGTTTGTAGTTTCAAAAGTTGCAATCTCCTATGTAGGTGATGAGTTGGTTGCAGTGTTAGAGGTTGGTGACAACTTCACGATCAATGCAGAGGAAGGGAATGATGAAGCCACATACTTTTGGTTGATTTTGTGCATTGAGCCACTGCACAAGGTGAGAGTGCCTTTTATCAACAACTAGGGGAGTAGTTATGAGGAGGGTGATGCTGTTGTCGAAGGTCTATATTATCAAAAGTGGGGAAATAATGACAACTCATATGTGTTACTCAAGGATTCACATAAAATCTATGTCTATTCCCATATAGTGAAGGTAATGAAATTCCTAATGCCCCCTAAGAACCACAAAATGATTGGGAGGATGCAATTTATGAATTGCTAGAAGAGATTTTGTGAAGCATAAATGATGTCATTACATCTTTGGATGTTGAAGAATAGGTCTAAATCAATCTATTTGTACTTGAGTGATTTACTTAAACTTACAAATGGAATCATTTCAATATGGACTACATGACCTGAATGGTCTTACTTTGGTTAATGTCAAGGACTAAAAGTTTTATTTTTTTTAGTTTTCTCATTATGTGCATATGTGTTTAGAATGGAATAATATGTTCTGGTATGTTATGTGTTTCAATGTTGGAGGCGCATATGGTGATTTGCTCTAGAAATTGGTTGTGGCAAGTTCATGCAAGAATATGTCCAAACTAAAGCTTTATGTATGGTAAGTGACAAAATTCAAATGGTATGTTTTAAATAACATTTAGTTGGTTTTCAATTAATCCAATTAGTACGGCAAGTGTAGAACCTTTCTAGTTATTATTACATTGAAATCACAATGAAAGGAAAGTAATTTTGGACTTGACAAATTCATAAACCTACTATTATGGATCTAGAGATGTTTCAATTCAAGTATTCCAAGAGTCAAAGATATGGATTAATACCTAGTTCTACCAAAAATTTTGAAAAAAAACTTGGGGTGATTATTTCTTGTACATACTTGATTCATTTTCTTTTGATTTCATTATGGGTATAGACATTGTTACATGCTACATGTTGTATATGTATTACATAGTGGAAATTAGGTGTACAAGTATGGACTACTTTGAATGAAATTCATTTAGAGTCCTTGTTTTGATTATAGTTGGGAATACAATTGAATTCAATGTGCTTGCATGAGTCATGCTTTCCAATTTTTAACCAATGTACTTGGCAATCCAAAATGCTGCCAATGTCCACTTGGCAATATAATTTTTAGCCAATGTCACTTGATAGTCTAGCATGCTACCAACGTATGTTGTATACATATTGTATGGACATTGGATGTACAAATATGGATTGTTTTGAATGCAACATACTAGGTTCATCCTTGTTTTAACCAATCGGTGTTGTGAATTGATTCAATTCATGAGCTTGAATAAAATTTATGATTTAAAATTTTTAGCCATTGTCCAAATTTGGCGGTCTAATGTGTGGCTTCTTTGGATTTAGTTGTGGCGAATCAAGTAGATTGGATTGGGACTTTTATGTTAAGTTATGAATGGACTGGTTTCAATATGCAAGCATGGACATTATGATTCAATAAAATGGACTATTTATTGTATGTTGTATATATGTATTGTACGGAAATTGGATGTACAAATTTGAATGCAACAGACTAATAATCCTTGTTTTTATTAATTAATCTTGTGAATCAATTCAACTCATGAACTTGAACTTAATGGTTTCCAATTTTTAGCCAATGTCTAAATTTGGCAACTTCCAACATGTGGCCTCTTTAGATTCATTTATGGCAGAATTATAGATTAGAATGGGACTTGGTTTCAATATCCAAATATGGACTATGGACATTGTGATTCACTAAACTGGATTCTATTCGAGGGTTTACATATCTATGTGTTCTATCTGGAAATTGGATGTACAAATATGGATTTTTGAAAATTTATTACAAAATTTATTGCAAATTGGGTATTCGAAAATGTTAATTTTATAAAATGGATGCCTGCTAAATGTTGTATATAATAGATTACATAGTGGACACATGGTTAATTCAATATGGTTCCTTGACCAAGCAGTTGTGTTAGAATCTTAGTCTCACAAGAGGGCATTTCTATTCTTTAGAAGAAAAACCATGATTCCAAAAGGGTGTCAATAAGGTAAAGTAGACAAAAAAGTAGTCCACCCAAAATCCAATTAAAAAATGGAACAATTTTTGATATGGACACAAGAAAGTAGATTCAAAATATTTTAAAATAGAAATATAAAATCATAGGGCCCTACATTTAGATTATGGGAAGTTGTGTACAAAGTTTGAACAACTTTGGTATCATAAAAGTAGGTTGAAAGTATGTTTGAAACTAATTGGATCAAAATGGTGTTCAAACCCATTTCATATTAAAAATTTGATATATTATGATTATAACATTCATAATTTGATAATACATAAGTATTTTTTAGGGCTCTACTAAATTGAAAGTTTTTTTTAATCAATATTTCATCTATATGTAGCCCATTTGGTAAGATCAAACATTTTGTGCAAGTCGAATTTTTTAATATAATTCTACTTAATTCTATTTTCAAGATGGATTTTTTCAACATTTTAAACATAAAATGAAAGATTATTATCATGTTAATTATTGTACAAAAAAAAATTCTACCTTCAATACATTAAAACTTTTTTATGGCTACATGTAATTTTTTTTGACAAACAGTAATGAGCCATCTATTTTACCTTACTTGCACCCAAAAGTACAAGTGCTTACATAGTGGACAGACGATATTAGTGACCAAAAAATGACATATCCCAAGTTTAGTTTAGGTTAAAAACAAATAAATCAATAAACATTAAAACAGACACATGCATATCTTATCATGTGATGCCCATATAAAATTTTAGTACCTTGGCACACTCAAATGCTAAGGTTCTAACAATTTGATACTAAGACACACTCAAATTCCAAAGATCCAATGATTTCTTCAAAAACAAAGGGGATTTGTGAACTTATCCTCTAGTTCACCTCCATTTGATCAAAATCAAACCTTAGGATGCATGTGTGCCAAATGGTAAAGAGTGAAAATGCATAGTACCCATGGATAAATGTGCACAACTTGACAACTTGCTTTCACTAAGTTAATGTGTTCCTAAGTTTGGTTTTGCATTATTCAAAACACAAGAAATTTGCCACTTGAGATTACACAAGAACTTTGGACTCTAGTTGTAGAGTGAAATTTAAATTCCAAGCATATTCCCTTTAGTATCACCTACTTTTGTTCATTTTGGATTAACTCCTAGATGATAGTGTATGGGGCCATTTATAATCTAGGTTAACCTAGTCTCTCTTACACCTGATTGCACTAACAACTTGCACTTGCAAACTTAACCATCCCTACATTAAATTCCTTCTTCAAATGAATCTATTCTTCCCTAGTAGATAACAACTTGAATATGCATAAAAAAAAACATACAATTCTAGAAACTCTTGTGGGCATCATCATAATGAGATGTTGCTAGATTTTGATAAAAATGTCAAATGGGACATGACACACTTTGCAAGTTGCAAGTTGCAACTTTGTCTAGAGACTCATACAATAACCCACATTTCTAGTAATAATATCCCATTCAAAAACTTCATTTGTTTCCAATCAATCAATGAATTGTAGGTTGCAACCCTAGGACAATTTGAATTATGATGCATGCCGATTAAGTCAATGGACTATTTGTTGGCTTTTATAGATCTATTGTTGAAGTGACTTGCTTAATGATCATGTAGACTAGGAGAACATAACAACTTGTGCTTCCAAAAGACAATTCCATGTATATCAATGTGACAAAATCAAAGGATGTTATTTGAGTTTCCAAATATTTTAAAACTAGCCTACAACAAAACCAAATTGTTTTTAGTCTAGATCTTTACACCAAATATATTCAAAATGTATTTGGTATGAGATGGATTAACAATAAAATATATATTGACCATAAGCATTTCTTATAGGCTACAACATTCTTGATCTTTTGGATTGTTAGTATTCGAAAACATTATTAATTTCGAGGCACAACACAAGTTCATATAGGTCATAAGTTTTAGGCAGTAAAACATTAGGTAGAGATTGAGCATGAGTAGTTACATAATAAACCCCAATCCAAACTCCTAGGATAGTCACACCAAACTTGAATGCCAAGAATAAACCTCACATCCACTTTCCCCAAATTTAAGACATTCTATACCATTAAACCAAACAAGAATTAACATCACAATAATGCATAAGAATTTCATGATGGGAAATCATTTCTTGCTCTACTTGGAAGCATACCAAAATAAGTTAGGCTAATATAATATAGCCGCCATGAAAAAGACAAAGTTTTTTACCATAATTGCCCACATAGAATTGTTCTTTATCCCCCAACTTACAATATAGTGTAAGTACACATCAAACTCCAAACTATATATACTTAATCTATTAGATTCCTAGTACATCATTATTAGTTTTGAATGGATAATTGAAACCATGTATCAACAAGTTTTTTTCGTTCCTACAACTAACATTCTAAGTAAAAGAAAGCCACAATCCAATTTGCATTCCAAACAGAATCTCACTTGATAGCACAAAAAAAATTGCTTGTTTAATACTTGCATAAAAAATTTCAATCAAGTTGAATTGAAAATCAAATATGGTTAAACAAAAAGAATACTATCCAAATCCAACAATGCCATAAACCAAAATGTCAATTCAAAATGGACTATAAGCTTCTTGCTACCTTTTACAAGAAAGCATAATATTCCAACATTCAAAATTCAAAACTCTGCAACTTGTGCAAAAGTGTAGGTTTGTAATTGTTGTTCATATGTTTTCAAGGAAAAATTATGGGAATTATACTTGCTCAGTTTGTTACAAGAAAATGGAAATGTTCAACTGCCAAGGCATAAATTGAAGCAAACTCTAGATGAACATATGCAAAAGAACATTGATAATCATTCTAGGTGTTTCAAATGTTGAGTGTTCTTTATGGTTGCACTGCATCTAGTGACTACTATAGTGTTGTTTACCTTTTTGCAATTGGTTTTTTTTGTTTTTTCTCATTGCTACTAATGTCCTTTGATCCCCACTCTAGTTTTCCTTTGTGTTTGGGCAAGAGAAGCTTTCATTTTTTTAGTAGCAGGTTGAAGCTAATCATCAAGCTCATCGTGTTCTTCATCATGTTCTTCCTGCTTTTCAGATTCATCCTCTATGTGTTCCACTGCAACATCACCAATGCCATCTTGATCGTTATTGCCACCATTTGTTTTTTGCCAACTTGATCTACAAGCTTGAACTTTTTCTTGATGGCGAGATTTGCAACAACAAATGCTTTGAACTTTGGTAGAAGTGGTGAGGTAATTTGCTTGCAAGGATATGATATTTCAACAAGCTCCTTACAACTATCCACTTCTTTTGGAGCTAGAACATAGAAATTGTTGACGCTTGGACTGATATTCTGGGTGCTAATGCAAATTACAAATGTCACTTTCAATATGGAAATGAGGAGCATTTGAATGTTGAACCTTGGATGCCCATTTTGGTATGATATTCACAAGAATATTTCCAATAGAATCAATTAGAATTCAGGGTTAGAATGTCTTACACTATACAAATTAACTTTGAGGTGGAATAATGACTAGCCCATTGCACTTGGTTATAGGCAATTATGCAGTATTTGATAGTTATGCACGAACCCAAAGGAAAGTTATGAAGTGTTGTAAACATTATGAGTGGCTTATAAGTACAAAGAAAACATTATGTGGACTCATATGGACTTTTGTGAACACTAGAATTTATTGGAATGTTGGGGATTACATATGCACTTTTATGGACACAAACTACAAAATTGGACAATGTTAGGGAGAATTAATGGAGTACATAACAACAAATGGAAGGTAAGTTTAAATGGTTTTTTGGGACAAAGAAGGCATTATGTGGACTCATATGGACTTTTGTGGACACTACAACTTATTGGAATGTTAAGGACTGCATATGCACTTCTATGGGCACAAACTACAAAATTGTGTAATGCTAGGGAAAACCAATGGAATAATAACATAGATGTAAGGTATTGTTGTGAATATTGATGAAGTATTAAGGACTTATACACATATATGATGGACAATTAAGCATGTGTAATATCAATAATAAGGACTCATGTGCACTAGTAGGGACAAATAAAAGATTGTCTACAAAATTATATCCAAGCCCACTATCTCCATGGATTCAAATGGACAATAATGTATAACATAATGCAGATATATGGAGTGATAAAAAAATCATGAAGACTTCCATGGACTATAGATTATTGTCTATGGATTTATGGATGTAGAAAAGAAACAGTGAGATCAAATGAACAAACAACATATCAAACACCTTTTCCAAACTTGTAGCCATATTAATGGACTATTGTGGAAACAACATAGATTGCAAAATCAACTAGAAAAGAAACACCATCTTCAAACTTACTATTATAGAATGGAATGTTGTGGCAAAATCCAATAAACAATTGGGAATGAATATGAAGACTGTTGAAATTACAATGCATTCAAAATTTGAGAAGCAAGTCTAAAAGTTGAAAATTGTACCTTTGGAAGATATTATGTGCATGGGTTGGTGCCTTGGTCTTGTAGTTGAATTTTTCACCAAAGTGTAGTTTGAAATTGTAGCACTTCCTGGCTTTTTTATTCTTGCAGAATTCTTTCATGATAATCTTCTATTTGACATTTTTGGTAGTCCACCCTCTTTTGCAACCCTTCCACTTCCTTTCACAATTCATCACTACCACCCTCAGTCTTCTCTAATTTCTCCAACTCCAAAATTGTTGTGTCCAACACCAAAACCAAAATGTTGAACTTTTCATTTGCTAGCTTCAAGTTATTAATCCAATCATCCATTGGCCTTGGGCCCACATATTCACCTTCTACACATTATCATGAACACCTTTTGCAAGACCTCCTAAGCTTCAAGCTCAAAAACCAAATTGTTTACAAATTCCAAATACTGTGAAACCTCTTCTAACACATATGATGGTTCTATGAAATCGCTACTTGGATGAGGATTTGCGTCATTTGTAACCTCTTTCTCCTCTTCAACATCACTGAAGATTTTTAACACACCCCTTCTCCATCATTATTGTTCGTGGTTTGTCCATTTTGCATATAAAGCCTAATTCATTTACTTCTTTGCCATCTACATAGCTACCCCTCTAGTAAAGCCCAAAGAAACCACTCATGTAGTAGAAACACAATGCTTTTGTTGAATGACCATCCACAACTTTTCAACTTTCTTAATCAACATAAGATCCTGGCTAGAAATGTAGCTATGACCATTCTTGTTAACAATGGGTCCAAAATACTTAGCCACTTCTATTGATATATCTTGTGGAATCCTGATGTGTTTTAGACTCATGCATGTTGCACAAAGAGCAAACCTTTGCAAACTCCTTTTGCGTAATGGGACCACCATCTCCGATTTTAGGAGGTTTCGTGTACAAAGGAGTAGCAAACCCTAAAGGTTTGGAACTAGCCTTCAAGCTTGGTTCAAATTTCACTTTTCTTTTGAAAGCATGAGGAGGTGGAGGTGTTAAGAAAGTATAAATTGTGAAAAAGGTTCTATCATTTTCCCCACAAAATTACAAGTTACTTAACTCACAATCAAGAAAACTCAAGTGCTTTGAAAAGTACAGAGTCAGTCAAAAAATTCGTTTGTTGGCAATACGTAGATAATTAATAAACTTGAAAATCTAGAGTAAAAAAACTATCTCCATTGCTAAAAAAATGATTTTTTTTCTACAAGGCAAAAATATGGAAATTCAGAAAAAACTTATGCATGTTCTTCTACACTCACAATCCCATGTGTGTATATAGGTTTGTACAAGGCCCTAAACCTAACAAAATCCAATGAACCAAGTTTTTAACCCATTTGGATGTGTGCCATTTTTTTAAACCAAGGACTTTCAAAAGGGATTGTGATTTGTTGAAAATTAACCACCCTAGCATTCTTTTACCCAATTTATGAAAGGGGGGAACCAAGCAAGGCATTTTTAATGTTGTTGTTATTCGGTACCATGACAAGTACACATTGTTTAAGGGTGAAAGCATGGTACAGTATGCCAATGAAAAATACCTTTTTTTTGGGTGGAAAATATGCATAAATTAAAACTTAATACATTGAACCCATGAATATTTTTTACTTTAATGAATAATAAGAGGAAGATCTATGACTTCATTGCATAATATTGAATAATTTCATGTACATTAAAAAATATACAAGTATAAGAAAGTAGGTATCATGCTTATATTTCAAGTATATGAAAATATGATGAAAGTACAATTGTAATTGGAATTTTCCTACTTTCAATATGTATCAATGTGTTAAAAAAAATTTCATATCATAATCATAATCATCAAAGTTCTTATATAAAAGTATGTTGGAGATTTTGAAAACCCGATTAATTTAAGGTGAAATCACGATTAAAGGAGCCAGGGGTGCCAAAGTAAAAGTATTTTTCCAAGGACTACACATGTCATTTTTGCATTGGTTTATAATTTAAATTTTTGTATTTCAAATACCCCATCTAACATTGCATTTTAAATATAAATACATTTTGATTACAAATTGATTTTATATCATGTATATTATGCATTCATGCCCTCTATCACATATATATGAACAACTTTTGTTAAAGTCACATTTCAAAATCCATAATTTTCAAGGTCAAAAACACTTTTGAGCCAAATGTGCTCAAATGGGTTATAAAAAATAATTCATTAGTTCAAGTCCTTTTACCTTTCTAATCATCAATGTAAAAATCCTTTCCAATTTTCAAAAGGAATGGTGCACATTTGGTAGAAAAAAAGGATATTTGAAAAAAAAAAAAAGGACTATCCATTCTTGAGGTTTGAGCGGTTTGAACATGCAAATTTTTTATTTATTTATGTCAAGCTTTGAGCATGTAAACTTTGCAATTATTGGAAAATATTCCCCAAAAAATTATAATAATCCAATCTATTATGCTTCCTTTTTTATCTTTCAAACATATAAAAATGCCATTTCAAAGAGAGTCCATTCACTTGGGTGGCTCCTTTGATTGCGATTTTACCTTTTAGAGCATACTTTTCATCCATTTTTATTATATTAAAATTCCTCATATTTTATGTATAACTTACCAAAAACTCAATGGAATGCACCATTGCTTCATATGTAATGAAAGTTGAAGAAGTTTTGAATAGGGCTTTTCATGTGTATGCTATAAGTGTGATTGTGACTACTTAACCATGCTTTCACCCATAAGATATTAAATGAGGATGAAGTGGAAGGAAACAAGATTCTCATTCAAAGCTTTAAGCATTGCAACACGTCTTCCACTTCCAAATTACCCATAATTTCATCTAATCTAAAGTCAAGACTAACACCAAAATGGATGGCCAACCCCACCTCTATCACTAACATGGTCTTTCTAAAAGGAGATAAAAGTTTACACTTTTGTACTTTTGTGATGTTACTTGGATTTTTCAATTTGCTACTTTGTCGTTTTTGACCTGTCATGCCCCCCACTTGCCATATTTTGGGTCTCCTTGTGCATCCAAGTTCCAAAATAATCATGATGGCTCATGGACTCAATTTGACCCTATACATAGAAACAAATGCATAATGGACAACAAAAGTCATGCATTTAAAGCTTAAATATTTTGAATGCTATTGAACACATGAGAATATATGTTCTACAAGTTTATATTCCCTTTGATGCCAGACAAGATGTACATGATCTTATTCCTAGTTAATAATGCAAAATGGAAATCCAATGAAAATGCCAATGATAGTATTTCCTTGCCTATGTGTGATGAACATCTTAATATTCCAATGAGGCATTTGCAACCTCAGAAGTGGATTTAGATGGTCTAGTGGCATTACTTTCAACTTGCACGTTCTACAAAATGCAAAGTGTTCACAAAATATGGGATTCCCAAAACAAGAACTAGTTCTAGACTTATGAGCTAACATATGTGAATAGAATGTGAAGGTATCCCAAATGAATTATGTGAGTCAAGGGAAATTAAAAAACATAAGATTAACTACATCTTATCCATGAAAGTAATTTTAGAAGGCACCGACTATATCTTGTCCATGATGCACAAAAAAAAATAAAAAAATGGGAAGCCCACATAATGTAACAAACCTATTTGGAAGTACATTGAATAATTGGTTCAAGTGCATGGATAATTGACCTAGTGTTTCAATTAAACATACCTCAACACAATGGAGGATATCTATAGGGGAATAGTTTTAGTGGGGAGTATGTTACCTTCATAGGTTTTTCCCAAGTTAGAAGGTGTTTTCATTGGAAATGTTACACAATTTGGAATCTACTTTTCACCTCTTGCTTTCTCTACAACTATAAGAGTTATATTTTGGACACAATAGCAACAATCTATGCCATCATCCCTTCTAAAACACTAAGCCTATTCAACCAACCACTTGCATCACCTCCATTTCATGTGTTGCATTCAGTTACTTTGTGGTTCTTAGTAGTTGAACATGTCTGCACATACTCAAGCATTCATGCCATGTTAAGAAAAATGGTGTAAACCATGTGCATGCATGCATAGGGTTGGAGGAGGTAGGCTTTGAGCAACAATAGGTTTTAAACTAGGAAAACTAACATTCAAAAAAGATGTAATCTATTGGGAGCCTAAGGATTGGATGTGTTATCACCATGTTGATGGAAGGAGAACACAATTTTTTTGAATGTGAAGGTGTAGGTTTAGCAGTGCCAAGTTCTTTTTTACGAGGTCCACATTTATCTTGATTAGTGTAGGGGGTTGTCCCAATTCATCTTCCTACAAAAAACACATAATTCCTTGCCTTGGAGCCAAAATTGGAAACACAAGCTATATAAAATAAAGAAACAAAACCCATCAATTAATTGCCAACATCTTGGAACCAAAATGGACTTATATTGCTTCAATAATACATGCAAAAAATGTTTAAATGTTGCACACGCTTACAATATTACACATGTAGCATATTTGGAATTAGAATAATTTATCTTCTATGAAGGGACAAGCTTGGGAGCCCTATACAACTATCAAGGGATGAATAATCTTATGTGTCCTACATGTAAGGGTATTGGGCTATTAGAAACCAAGCAATAAATAACCTTAGTTCACCCATTCCCCTCAATGTAACCTTAGCCTACATGTACAAAATGCATATTTGTCAAAGTTCAACCAAAACTAGTAGACCTCATAATGTTGTTTGCCATCTAGTCAAAATAAAATTTGAAACCCCCATTCCAATAAATTAAATGAAAAATGTAAGGACATAGATGTCAAGAAGTGATCTCACCAATCAGCTTCTTGCTACCCCCTTTTCTCCACCACGATAAGAATAGCTTGCCCACATACTATGATCTTGTTTTGCCTCTAAGGCATTGAGACGTTTCATATTTTCCCAATGCTCCTCATTACAATTCTTGGGCCGTGTTGCATTTGTTTCAATGAGCACATTTTTGTAGTGTATTTTGATCTCAAGAAATGTGACATTGTTGTTTATGCCTAAACCACATTTAATTTTTAAAAATTGACCTAGGGCCACTATTTTGCTTATGTATATAATCATTGTTCATGAATTTAAAAGATTCATTTTCATTTCAAAATGGACTTTACAAAATTGGTGCATTTTGTGACTTTCAGAAGTCCATTAAAAGTATATTTCATGTTATGAAATGGCATGGAAACTTCCATTAATGGTTCATCAACATGTCATTGAATTTTGAGAAATATAAATGGTGATCATTGAGGATTTTTTAATTTAGTGAGTCAATATGCATAATTTGGTAAGATAGTTTCACTTTTAGTTTTATAGATGAAAAAGTCCCCCAAAGATTGTATTTAATCATTTTGATATATATATTTTTCTTTAATAACTATGGTTATTCAATATATTGAGATCAAAATATATTTTAATATATGTATGGGTGGGTGCATGCACAAATGGGTGGACTAATTTGGGTGTCACATAAGCCAATTTTGCCTTGTGGTTGCCATATGCAATGCCCATGTTGCTTTATAGATCTTGAAATTTATTAAAATGAATTTGGTTTAAAGATCTTAACTTGAATATCTACATGATGCACCAAATCACTTTACAAAATTTTAAAAATCATAAAAACCATAAACTTTTGAACTCAAAATTCATGGACTTTGACTGCAAATTTTTTATGGATTATGATACGGTCCATTGATTGATGGGATGTGTGTTAAGGACTTGAAATTAGTAAGATATCAAAATAAAAAAGCTAAAGGTCAAAAATAAAATAAAATAAATTCTCAAATGATACTTATGGATTTTTGAATGGGCTAATTAAAAACATTCATTATAATAAAAATTGTCTTTTGTGACTTGATTTATAACTAGGTTGTTAGTCATGGAAGACATTTATGATTACATGATTATGTAGTCGAAAAGGACACGTTGTTTAAGACACCTAATCGCTAGTGTGATTTAGTCGCAAAACAATTTACAACTATGATTTTTGTGACTATAAAGTCATGGAGGTCATTAGTGTTCGATGAGATCCATAAATTATGGCCGTTAGATATAATTCATTAAATATGAAATAAATATGTTTTTCACCCATGCCATGTGGACACATGGCATGTAAACACATGGTATAGAGGCTAAAAACCCAACTTATATGTTAGGAATGTAAACCTTAGCCTAGCTAGGAATGTATGCCTTAGCCTAGCTAGGAATGTAGGTTAATTTAATTAGCAAACTAACACTAGTAGAAAAATGACCATTTTGCATTTGGTCCCTGCGACTAATTTTTAGTTGCAAACAACATTTGCAACTAAAATTTTAATAGTTGCGTTGGACAAATCGCATTAACACTAGTTACAAACAACAACAAATTTTGGATGAAAAAAAAATCAACAAAATACGCCTTCATCTTTTGACCGATCATATACATATTGTCGTTTACAATTAAGATGCAAATTTTTGTGAACAATGGGAACAAGTTATGTGTTGCCACATGTCCTAACTTTTAATAATTATTTTATTATTATTTTAAAATAATCTAGAACATTTAATTTTTATGTTTGGATGGTTTAGATTATGAGACATGGTGTAATACATTTTTTCCACGTGGCATATTAATTGAATTTGTCCAAATTGAATTCAAATTAATATTTAGGTATGTAGGTTGAACTAGGTACCTACCTACCCATCTAGGCTAAACACCTATCTAGATAGGACCTATTTACTTACCTAAGCCAAATACCTACTTAGGTAGCTAGGTAGGTAGAAAAGTAAGTAAGTAAGTTCGGGAAGTAGGTAATTAGGTGTAAGTAAATGAATATTTATATTTTATTTTGAGTTAAGTCGTTTTTATTGGTTCATCCCATATTCTCATTTTTAAAAATATGAAAATGTGAGACAAAACACATTGTTAATATACTTTTCAAGATCATAATAAAAGTCAAAACATATAGGATCAACTTTTTAGTTGCAAGTCGTTTGTGACTAATTATTTATAATAATAATCATCAATATATTTTGATTATTCAATTTGTTATATTATTAGTTATTATTTAATATTACTTAATTTATTAGTTAGATACATAGTAGTAATATATAATTTTAATTATATATTAACTATAATGATCTATTGACCAATTTAATTAACTAGTAATTGGCTAATATTTTAATAATTAGATAATTATTAATAACTAGTTAATTACTATTTAGTAACCAAATATATTAATATAATAAATGAAATATTCAGTAATTTAATAATTATTAACTATTAATTATAAATATTGAGTATTAGTGTTTTTAGTTTAATAATATAATTAAAGCCTAGCCTAGGCTAACTATTTTATTATAATTATTCCCATAATTATTTTCATTTTTATAGTTAATAATAAATATAAATGTAAATATTTAATGGTAAAAATAACATTAATTCAATAATTATTGAAGCTAGTCGGTAACCAAGGTTAACTATTTTATTTTTATTATTCATATTATTACTTCATTCATTATAGCTATTTATGAACTATCACAATAAATTTTTAATATTTTTATTTTTTCTTCAAAAAAAAATTCCACATTTGTATAATATTTTATTAGATTTCCATTCTAACTATTACAGTAATTAGTATAAAATAATAAAACTGGAAAAAATTATATATCAGTAATTGATTATAATCATTGAATAATTAATAATTAATAAATATTCATTATAAATTTGAAATATAAAAACTTAAAATTATATATTAATATTCCCTGGTAATTATTATAATATACTAATATTTCATAATTGATTACTTATGATAATAATAATATAATTTGTAGCTAACCTAGGTTAGTTATTTTATTATTATTATTATATATGATTATGTCACTTGTTAGAGCTATTATAATTTATTATAATTAATTTTTAAATTTTTAATAAATAAAAATTAAGTCTTAATAAGTACATTAGTGATTTGAAAATAATTTAATAATTTAATAATAATATATTAGATTTTTAATAATTATTTCAGTAGTAATATAATTATTTTTCCTACCATTCTAATATCATCATCATTATGATCATTATGTAATAAAATATTACCATTTAAAAAATTTGGTCAAAGATAATTTTTAAATTTAGTTTTTTTATTATATTTAATTAATATAAATAGATATATTAATATTAAAAAAGTCATTTGTAATAATTTTAAGAAGTATAATAAAATGGTGTGGATAAACTTATAATATGGGCATGATATATTTGGTAAATATCTTACATAAAATTTTAATATATTCAAAATATACACTAAATAGTGTAACCATAATATCAAGGCCATTTATGGTCATTTATGGTAATATTTGGTAATAATATCATGGCCATTTATGGTAATTTTGAATAAGTACGTAATAGGTAATTAGGTAGGTAGATAAGTTAGGTAGTACTAGCCCATAGGTACTAGCTACTTTATAGGTAGCTAGTAAATAGCTAGTAGGTAGGTAACACCTAGTTAAACTATTAACCTAAGTAGGTTAGTAATGTATATAGGCTCGTCATGTAGTCGTAATGTAGTCACAAAATAGTTCTAATTTAGTCATGTAGTCATAATGCAATTGCAATGTAGTCACAAATTTGAGTAAAAGTATATGATTAAAGACATATGGCTACATGACTAGATTAGGACATTAGTCATAAATGTTCAAGTCATGAAAAACATGTTTTGGCGTTGTGACTTTTTTCTAAGCCCATAACATATTGGAGGAAGAGGTGTTCTATGGTAATTTTCCTTACATGCTTAAATAAATAGTAACTCTAGACAATACATTAATGACATGGAAAAAATATGGAGAAAGTCAATGTAAATTGGGTCAAATTGAGATCAAAGGAGTCACAAAAGGTGTTAGATGTTAGATTTTGTCATATAAAAAATTAGAGATCATTTTTTTTTTGGTCATTTGAAACCATGGTATTCATGACACATTATTCATTTTTAACACATGAATGTCAAGAAACTCAAATTTAAAATCCATTTGATCCAATTTAAAATTCTTGTTTAGTTAAGGACTTTTGAAAATGAAATTTTTTGTCATTAACAAAAGACATTTTTACAAAGGACTTTCAAAGGACTCATATAATATTAAATTGATGGTTAAAAAATGAGATGAAAACTAAAACTTATTAGACACATTAAAAAAACATTCACAATTAAAAAAATGTGGAATTCTAAAACTTTGAAAATTCAAAGTATGCACATTTGAAAATTCAAAATTTTTGAAATTTTAAGAGTGTTTTACCACATATAAATGGGGTATAATGTACATGATGTATTAAACAAAGTTGTCATTTATATTACATTAAATTCAACTTTAAAAAATTAAGGTTTTTTGGCATGGTTTCAAATTATCATCGTTTTTCAAGATGAAACAAAAAAATTTGAGAGGAATCTTTACATTTTTACAAATTCATATTTGTTTAAAAATGATTAAGAAAAAAATTGACTTATTGGGGCAATTATAATCATTTTGATAACAAATTGCAAAAATAATAATTCAATAATTCATTCATGTGAAAAGTTATTTTGGGGGAAAAGGACATGTATGACTAATGTAATGTAACGCTTGTGGCTCCTTTAATTTCATTTTGACCCAACTAGTTATAATTTCCAAAATCTGACTAAAATTTTGAATAAATGAGGACTTTGGAGCTATGGCAAATTGGTCCACCTATTTGTGCACCTACCCACATGTGCACAAATTTATCATCTAGGCATTTGAACTTGAAGGGGTGTAGAAAAAATTGCCCTTGTACACGATTTTATGAACATTTTAGCTTGTAATTACCCTCCACACTTGAAAATATCCTAAATATTTACACTGGCATTTTAGAAGAAATTATCCTAAATGTCACATTGACATTTCATAATAAATTATGCTAAATGAATACATTAACATTTCACAACAAATTATCTTAAATATTTACATTAACATTCCATTAGAAAAAACGTCTACACTACAAACCATGGGTCCATTATGTGATCCTCATGACCATGTAAGGGAACAAATGTTTCATTTGATTAAAGTTTTGTCCGTTTTGACCAAAGGTGAGCTGATTTTGTCCTTTTCAACTATTTGTGTCCACTTTTATGTCATTTTGGACCATATGTCACATTTGACCATGTAGTTAAAAAAACCATTTTAGTCAAATAAACGAGTTCATTTGGTAATGCACTTCAACACCAGCTATCTCCTCTAGTCACCATGACCAATTTTTTTGTCAAAATGGACATTTGGTCAAGTTGGACTTTTAAAAAAACATGATTTCTTGTAGTGTGTGTATTGCTCACCATTAAAACTTGCAAGGACCACCTTGTAAAAATAATTCATAAATTAGCTCCTCCTTCACCTTGAACCAAACTATGAGTTTCATGAACTTGTTAATGATTACTTACTGAAATGAACATAAACAAACAAATTTGAAATTGATTGAACGCCCACCTTTATGAAGGGAAAATTAACTTAACACATTAAATGTGATTGCAAGCAAGGGCAATGATGATGATTGTGATTATTGACCTTGAGCAAGGTGAAAATCAATGTGACTGAACTTGGGCAAGGATGAATGTAGGGTTTGATGTAAGAAAAAACTCATGATGAGAATTCATCCTACACATGTTTCAAATGGGTTAACCAAAACATGCTATGCATCAACAAAAAAATTTAAACGAATGCAAGAAAAGAACTCCACTTTAACTTGTAAGTGCCTTCCAAGAAAATATTTAGTATTGAAAGTTAGGATCAACATTACATAAGGTTATACTTGAAAATTTAACATTATATGGTTAATTGTGGACTTCATTTCATTCCTTAATGCATTGGTGAGGGTTGCAAATATCGAGGTGATTTGTAAGTTTTTCCTTATTGTTCTTAGGTTGATATGTGATAAAAAATTATAATTAAAAATGTCACAATGCCCACCAAGTTGGGTGATGATTCAAGTTGATGTTAAAGTTGAAAGTGTTCCAATTTGAAAATGTCTTAACCCATTAAGCTTGGCCATGCTTGGAATAAAATGTTGAAACTTGAAAATAATCTCACATTCTTGATTATAAGTTTCATTTTTGGGAATAAACACATGACCTAGATGGACCAAAAATGATTGTTCAAAGTCCATTTTGAGAGTCTCTTTCCTTTGAAATTCTTGAATGTGTTTTAAGCTTAATGAATTGGTTAAACTTTCAAATTGGTTCAAATTATGTTAAATTAATTTTTTTTTCCCATATCCAAGTTCATCCCACCTTTTAAATTTTTTTTTAAAGGGTGTAATTATGCTAATATGCACCAAAACACTTGAAATCACAACACAATATTTCATATTTATAGTGATAATTTAAGTTGGTGTTGAAAATTTTGGACATAATTATTTAACAACATGATATATCATCAAAACATAATAAATTTGAAATAAATTTAATGAATTAAAAAAACCCAAATTCCAACTAATGGTTTAAGTAAAAAAATCACTCATTACAAATATTTGAAAATATTTGAAAAAGATAAAATTACAATATAAACTTTAATAGAATAATATTAAGAAAAATTTAAGGATTTTAAAAGAATATTTTGAGATTAAAACATAGATTAAGCAATCATTCAAGGGGGACACTTTTGGTTCATTATATTGTTCTTGGACCCTTTAACAATATGATGAAACATTGGTCTAGAAAACTATTAATTTTCAATATTATAATGGATGTTTTTGTTTAATTTTTTATCATAAAATATGATTCAAATATCATTTCAAATAGGATATATCTATAGTTGTTTTTTTCAGTTAAATGTTACCAACTTTCTAGACATTATGTCCCAAAGTTTCAAAGCATTATACAAACACATTTGTGAAATAAAAGTTCATTTCAATATTTTATAGTTTACAATAGTTCATTGTAAAATCCATCCAAGATTGAACATCCATTATTTTGTTATGTTTTCTTCATTGTTGAAGGATTTATGAAATTTTAACTTCACATAAATGAATCCCTTTTTGTCATATCCAATGAAAGTTTTAAATTTTTATGCAATAACAATTTTTAAAATGTCATTGGAATAGTCTATAAGAGTTCATAGTAGTATGCAATTACCCTAAACCCTCTTTAGATGTGAGATATGAGTGGCAAAATAATGCACATATGGTTTTTATTTATTGCCATCTAGGATAATATTTGAAAAATTGAAAAAATGACAAGGCCCATTGGTTAATAAATAAATCCAAACATGTTCAAGCACCATGAATTTGAAGATTCTTATGTTCTAGATATGTAATTATCTTATGGGGAACTCTTGCAAGTAAATGGTGCCACCTTTTCAAATCAATAAATGCATCATAATGCTCAAAAGTTTTAAACCATGAATTGATAGTTAAACTCAATACATGAAAATATGACAATGAAAACCAACAGGATGAAAAAAGATAATCATCTTGAAATCATCCAATTATTTATAAAAGATGTCATTAATTAAGTGTTGGTAAGACAACACATACATTTATAATACCACAAGGCATCCTGACATGTTCCAAATGACTAGAACAAATTTGAAATGCTGTCCTTAATTCAGCACCTTTTGAATTTCATGTGAAATTGTAAACATTTGTGGAGGTTGATTTTAGTGTACACCTTCACATAACACAATTGATATAGGAGCCCAAATATCAAAGGTAAAAATTTTCTAATTTTTGTGGGGAACCTAGTCAAGCCACGGTTACCAAAACACATTTAAAAAGAACGATCTTTTTATTATCAAATACAGTTGGGGTACTAGCTAGGGATTTGGAAGGATTATGTTTGATTCATTTTTATTGATGTACTTTTGGAGTGTGCAAATGAGGTTGCATGCCTTTTTCAAAATCATTTGCGCAATGATGATTTATGTTCGGGTAGGGTCTTTGCATTCTAGTTTTTAAAACACCATCTTTGTAGTGTTGGTATTGAAAAGGAATTTTGTGTTGTCATGTTGCATGATATTAAACTCGTTGCATTCCACACTTGTTTGCACCAAGTGTTGCTTTGACATCAATATGTATTCTAGTATCTCACATTAGCTGACTTATTTGTAAGGCTATTTATTGCAAGTAAACTCTCTTATGGTCCTACTCCTTTTCCCGAAAGTAGACCATACATCCAAAGTGCCGCAAACATTCACATCTTTTGTGTGGATGTAGTTAATTTTCAATATGTAAAAAGCTTCTAAATGAATGTAACTACGGCATGCAAAGGCTATATGTGGTTAGTGCCTTCTGGGCGTTGATCATATATTGTAAGTTCCTTACCCAAGTAAAAGATCTTATAGCTTGCAAGGGTTACAAGTTACAACTTTATCCAACTTAAATATTTCGAATACATTTATATTTTGCATTGTGATCTAGTTAGGATGTATTCATCAATTCCACAAGAAGACTGCCATTAAGCATGGTACAGTCTTGGTATGGGTGAACTCCCAAGATAATGTCCAAGAACATATAAAGCCAACTTTTGAAAAGAGGCTATACTTCAAACGTAGCCAAAAGATTCTCAATCTCAATCATGATAATTCCAAGCAGTAATATCCAAAAAAAAAAGTTGTTTTGCATGGGTTTAGTTAATATTAACAATATTATATTTCAACTTGTTACATCGTCTTTTGCTTTTTTGACCACTAGTCTTTGACCTTATTGGGTCCTTTCGCAAGCTCACTTCACTTGCTTTGTGCTTTCATTCACACTTGGGCTCACTCCAACAATGTCCTTCCTCCCCCTCAAAAGACCAAAACCTTTACACTTTGGTCCAACAAGGGGCTATTGGTTGGCTAATGGAAAACTTTAAAAACAGAATTATATTTAATAGGTATGGGCACAAAACAATTCACCTTACAAAACATATGTATATAGAATTCCCCAAAGCACTTTACATCCATTATCATACCTTCAAAATACACTAAAGATTCAGGTTGAAATGAATGTCAAATTTGGCACTTTTTGGGTCCAAACTTGTATGTAAATTGTTGCTTTTTCACTTAGCATTTTTATTAGGGAGTAGTGTAAATATGCCCATGTTCTAGGCTCTTGAAATCTCACTATGTAGTAATGTAGATATAAGTCATAAACTTAATAAGCATCTACAACACTCAATTGCCAGTAATTTTGAAAAATAATTTTAGGAATTTTAAAAAAATTGCATGATTTAATGAATGGGTCCCATTGACTGGCAAAAGGATAGACCACTTTCCAAGATGCCAAATAGGCTTCAACCTATGTCATGGGGATTCCATGAGGGATATGATCGAAAGGTGGGCACATATGTTGTACCGTTCACCATACTCCATGATAACCACTAATGTAGAGCAAGCTTATGCCCTAGTACATCTCGATGCTACATCCACATAGGGGCCACCATTTGACTGGGCCATGCCTTTAGGCAAGGATCGGGCATTCACTTGGGTCTGCCACATCTTAACGTTAGACGTAGCTGGGACCCCATTGTGAGGAATAGACCATCTTCAAGCACTCCCATACAAAATATTGAGTTATTTAAAACTAGCTCAAAATGGTGAACAATGTATGATCTTCAAACACACCCATACAAAATATTGAATAATTTAGAACTAGCTTAAATTGGTGAGGAATAAATAATCTTCAAGCACTTTCATAAAAGATATTGAGTAATTTAGAACTACTTTAAAATGCTAGAACTTGAAGTTCTAGAAGTACGTGTGATTATTGTTCAATTCTTGATCTTTCAAAAGGAACCTTTTGCAATCTTGATTTTTTTTTTTTTTTTTTTGACGGAACCTTTAATTTGGTCTTGAAACTAGTTTTTTGGATTTTTAAAACCTTTTTGTTACAATCATTTTCACAAAGAATTTAAAGTTGGTTTGATTTAAGATTAAGTCTATTTCTATTACACACTACTAAACAATTTTTTTAAAAATGTAGCATTGGTTTGTTCAACTAATGCACACAATTCTTTGTTCAAGATAAAAATTATGTAATATTCATTATTTACAACCAATCAAATACAATAACTTGCCTAAAATGTAAGGCTAAGCTTTTTTTTAATAAAAATAATAAAGTTGCATTTATCTACCTAGAAAACATGAACGCGTTTAAAAGAGAGCAACAACCCCATTTAGGTTCTAATTCAATTTTAAAAAGAGATTTGGTGCTTGGTTATGTTCCAATGGTGGTTTCAACAAAATTTGAAACCTCCAATCTAGAGACTTTAGAACTTGGCCTATAACCTAAATTGAACTTGCTTAAATCTCAAAACTTGTGAATACTAGTAGGTACCTAGTCATATATCATTTATTTCAGAAATATATCCTGATTAAATTATTTTGTCTCATTTTTTGTCCTTCTTGTACAATTTCTTGTTTAGTTGCAATTGTAGTGTTTTATTAAGTAATATAAATTGCCACATATATTATGGATAGTGTGATATTAAGTGTAATGATAGCTAAAAACTATATAAAAATAATGCAAATTGTGAACCTACATAAATTGTTCATGTTAAAACTAAATTGTTGAGCCATCAAGTTGAGCAAAATGTTTCCTTTAATGTGTTTGCTTTTATGACAAAGTTCAATGGCAATTCCCCTAGAAGTATTCAGCAAAATATTCATGAAAAATCATACAATAAGAGGATTCTCCTGTATAATTGGAAGTCTCCTTCCTCATTCATTTGTGGTAGTTTTCAATTGTTCACATAAATTCAAGATTAGCAAAAAGCAAGACACTTTGGACATCATAAGAAGAAATACATTATTATGAGAATAAAATATAACTATCCTTTATAAGACCATGTTATCTATAAATGATAACATTGCATCTTAAGGATTTAAAAGGATTTTAACCCCTAGTTTCATATTGAACTTAAAGTCAAACTTTTAAGAAAATTCATTGCATCTTAAATATTGGTTGTTCATGAACATTTTAAATTTTAAACTTGGATGTTTTCAAATTCTCTTTTTGCTTGAATGACAGTTTGATTGATGTCATCTAAGGCCCGCTTTACACTAAGAATCAGGGCCAGAAAAACTTGGGGCCAACTTTGAACATTTTTGGGTTGCAAATTGGCCTCCCAAATTTGATGGTATCCTTTTTTCAGCCTTGGGGCCAATATGAGGCCATAATGTTCAGCATTTATTAGTAACTTGGGGCAGATTGGTTTTTTTTTTTTTCTATGTCAGCCTTGACTCTGAGTGTAAAGCCCTTAGGGCTGATTTCAACTTTTGCACCAACAGGAATGCTGTATTTGGTTTGAACATTGGCCCTGACTCCTAGTGTAAAGCAGGCCTAAATTGTGGCATGAGCTGAATTCCCTGTTTGAATAAGCAAGATAAATTGTCCACCCAGTGTATCAAAATACAATTGGTGTGAATGGTTCATAAAATGTTGAATACATCAGAATTAGCTAAATATCAGATCCCGTTAACGATTCCATTTTCTCACCATCCATTTCGTTTATAAATCACACTATACACAAACATGCACACATATACAGATACATATATACTTGCAAATTTCAATACAAAGCATGGATAGAATACATTGTAATAATGAAATCTCCATATGCTAAACAAACATATGTAAACTTCAAAATTTTGGTTTATGTGGCCATGTCAAGTTCAAAAGTTGGGTGTCTAGGCATTCTAAGACACCAAAAGATAGGACATCCATTGGCAGTACCAAACTTCAACTCAGCCTACCTTGGCTTGGAAGAGTAGAATCTTTATGTCATGTACTCTGCATTATTGGCGTACCCTAATGCAAGCTGAAGGTTAGAATCAGTGCTGGGTGGTTCGCCCTTTATCATGAAACTATCAGTTCCTGCCATTAACCCGGTTTTAAAGAACAGGACCGGTTCCTTTTCTGAAATTTAAAAAACTTCTTCAGAGACCTGCATATGCTTTTAGGAAATTGGAAAAAAAAACCCATGTCCAATTCTCACATTGTTGATCCTCACAAATTTGTTAACCAGCAGTTTTCAAAGGTGATTCCCACAACTTGGTTATCAAAAACTTAATTTGTTAAATTGAGATATTTTTCTTATAATTTAAGATAATCAATATTATTAGCCAAAAAAAGATGAAAATTTGGAAAATCAAGTTTTTTTTCAAACTTTCACATGCCCACAATTTTTTACTTCTAAAAAATTTTCAACTTTTTTTCTAAGTTTAAATTCGTCTCAACAAACTTTACTAAATTAGAGGATCCTTTACAACTAGCTTTTGAATCATTAAGGCAATTCTTGTTAACAAACATCAACTTTTCTAAATTCTTTGACAGTAATTGACATTTCCTAACATTGGTGGGTATACTCGTTAATGAAAACATTATCTCTATTTGTATTCATGACCCCACAATGCCTAATATTTGACAACCAAGAAAACCCACTATAAGGAACATTGATTCATGTTTTTGTTACCATTGTAAAGGACAATTTATCTCTTTCACATTCATTTGCTATTTTTTAAATATTAATTTTTTTTTGTTGACCAATTCTTTAGCCAATTCATTTGTGCTAGCAATCATCTCAACAATATCTAAACTACAATCTTTAATGACCCCTTCGTTTATTGAAGCACTTCCATTATTTGCCAATGGATGGTAATAACATTTCATAAGCATAAGATATAATGATTTTACCATACCTTTCAACAACAAAAATATCTTGTTCATGACAATGAATGAAATATCAAATGAAGATTTTTAAATCTTAAATTCAACATTAAAGAAAACATGTTATGATTTTTTCATATTTAAAAATAAATAAAATTAATTTTTTTGACAAATCACACATTTCCTTTCTAATGTTAGATGCAAGCAAAAACAATTCGAAGGCAAGTCCAAAATAATCCCTAAAACTATTTAAGATCAATGAAATTCCAACTTCTTTTTTCATTTTCAAACTTATTCATATGGTAGAATTTAAAGTAGCAGTAAATAACCAATGACCATCAAATTGGTTTAAAATGCAAGAGGTCACAATTAGAAACAAACAATCAACAATTGTTTGGAAAATATGCTAGGTAAGAGGAGGTGGAACCCAACTAGAAACTTGAATTATAATTTGATTATCGTAACAAAAAACAATTGCATGTTAAAATAACAAGGACTTTTGGATTTTTTTATTTTTTTTAACAAACATGTACACAATCAACATTAAAAGTTGTTAAAAACTTTGAAAATCAAATAAAAATGAAATTGAAATGAAATTGATTAAAAAAAACTAAAAAATATAATTTACCTTGCTTTAATTAGAATGTTCAACTTTCTTGGGCAAATTTTAGAATCCATACAAGTTTTGCTCCATTCTTATTTGCATTTTCTAGATTTTTTTGGCATGTTTTTCATTTTTGTAGATCTAATTGAACAACTTTAATGGACACATACTTGAGGTTTTTGCAAAAAAATTCTTTTGTTGTCCCATATTGGCATGTTTTGGAAAATGCATGGCTAGAACGTATACCTTGAAAACTTTCATCCAAACCAAAAATCTCCCAACTAATCATAGATTTTAGTGTTATTGTCATCACATTCAAGTTTACTCTCCATTTTTTAACATAAGCAACAATTTTCTTTCTTAATTCATATTCATCACACAATGAAATTAAGTTTCTTACCAAAACTTGTTTTATAATTTCACTTCTTTCAAACAAACCTATTGTGATATGCTTTGGTTGTCAATCAACCTTAAGGAAATTTATCACCAAAGCAAAAATGTCATGTTCTCCATTTGACATTCATAAGCCAAAACTTACGACAAAGTAACATTCTACAAGTTTTGGCAAAACATATTTTTGTTTTGTCTCTCCTCTAAAGTGGACAACACCTCTTGCAAAAATAACTCTTTTGAAGGAAATACAATTCTTGGACATAAATATATTGCAATATGCATGAATTCTTTTTTATATTGCATTATTAGACACATTAGGTCTTGTTTTTGTTAATTGTCTTTCCCATACCCCCTTGATAGTAATGTTTATTTCCTCTTCAAATTTCAACATGATATGCATTCAAGGTGAAAACACACTATGTTGACCCCTTTGGGATGTCACATTGTACTACTTTCTATGGCTGCGCATGTTTGAATGTATTCCACTTCAAACTTTTGAAAGAAAATTTCAATATTTTTGCATATTATGTTAGAATATAACTTAAGCAAGATATTAGAAAAGAAAATACTTCATTTCATTTTATAAAATGGGAGATTAAAGCATGTTTGTGGAAACAAATGTAGTGTACATGTGTACTCAAAAACACAAATATATTCCAAAAAAATTTAAATAATTTTTAATCTTTATGAAAATTGAAGATATATTGAACCATGTCATTTCACATAGTTTGAACCATGTGACTAATTTGAAAATTTTGATCTCAAGAAATGAGTCTTTAAAGTAAAGATGCGATAAATGTGTGGTAAATTGAAAATTTGACAAGTAATCACATTCACATGGAAGATGACAAGCATAGCTAGGTGGGCCATTTTTAAATTTTCATTAAAATTGATTACTTTAATGATTAAAGAATCCTTAAAATTAGTGCAATCAAAACGAAATAGTGGCCTTATTATACTAATGTATACCCTAAATATATTTATGGATCTTGCAATATAGATTATGAAATTTATTCTTATTTTGAAAATAATATTACATAACATTAATTTTGTAAAAATAATAATTATAAGGCCCAAAAACCAAAATTGATTCTCAAAATTAAATGTACCATTTTTTTGGCACAATTATATATATGTACCATAATACTAAACATAAAAGTGCTCTAAAGGGGGTCATTGTAATGTGTTTTCACCCTTCACATGTTTTTTCAAGGCCATTATTCTATTGGTTTCAGAATATGATATTATTTTATTCCTTGTTTGATTTTTTATCAAAATACATGCATTAATTAAACTATTATAACAAAGCATGCAAGTCAAAGCACATTCAAAGGAGCCACAAAGGGCATTGAATGTTAAAAACTATCATTAAAAATTAGAGATTTGATTTTTTCCATTTGAAACCATGGTAACCATGGCACATTAGGGTCAAAACACACTCAAAGGAGTCACAAAGGGCATTGGCTATTGGATTTTGTCATATAAAAATATTTTTATTTATTTTTGCCATTTAAAACCATAGTAATCATGGCACATTATTCTTTTTCAACGCACATATATGTCAAAAAACTCAAATTAAAAATCCATTTGATCCAAACAAAACATTTTTATAAAAGAATATTGATGAAATGGGAAGGCCAAAACTAAATATGTTTCACACATGGGTTTTTGTTATAGTATTTTAATTTAATGAGCTACCTAGAACAAAACAAATAAAACTTAAAACATTTATACTCATTTACAAAAGTGTTCATTTCTATGCATTAGGGAATAAATGCAAATGGATAATGAATTTGGAGCATGCAGCTTTTTTTTAATAGTTAGAAATCCTTGCACAACCCACAACATATACTAATATGTTAGCAAAGAAAGGAAAAAAAACCAACAATGCACTGAAAGTAAACAAAACATGTGCACAAAATGAAAAAAAGCTTCACAAGCAAAGAATGTTAGAAAAGAACCCAAAAAAAAATGAAAGATGACAAACTTACCAAGTTTAGAGAGAAAAAGTTGAAGTTCACAACTCCAAGATTTGCACACAAAATGGGGGTGGGGGGGGGAAGGGGTTACTAATGTAACATATTTAATGTGTGGAACAACAAGCAAAGCAAATCATGGGCAAAACAACAAACAAGGTGGAGCAACAAGGACCTTAGAAAGGTACCTTAAGGTGTGGTAGCAAGGTGATGTAGCAAGGTGAGGCAAAAGGTAAAGCATCAAGGCATGGTAGCAAGGCAAAGTGACAAGGCAACATATCAAAACTAAGAAGTAAGGAACAACAACAAGGTGACATAGCAAGGCAAAACAACAAAATGACACAACAAGGTGATGCGGTAAGGTGTAATAGCAAGGTGAAACAACAACGTGCAACAACAAGGTGTAATAACAAAGCAAAGTTACATGGCAAAACGATAAACAACCAACAACAAAAAGACAATAAAAACAAGTGGGGCCTACACATGTTTTTGGCCTTATTTATATTTGTGGAATGTGAAGATTGGAGATGACACCAAATTACACTTACAACAACTATATAGTGCCACTCTTAACCCTAGATGTTAACATAGACCCTTATTATTAAAAATCAGAATTAGGTTTGTCTTAATAATTGATAAGGTTTTCAATTTTTTAACATTTAAACACTCTATGTGAATTTCATAAGGTCAATTTTCAGCCCAATGAGAATTGCAAGTTAGTTTTCATTTAAGGTATCATCATTTGTGATAGCCACTGGTTTTCAAGGTGAGAATTGACTTGAAAACTTGGTTGGTTTTCACCTCATTTTTGAGAACCACCGAACATTGGTTAAAATGCCAAGACCACAATTTCATCTTGTTCATTAGAGTTCCTTTCCATTAATTATTAAATTGATGTTGGACAAATATCAAATTTTTTGTATGGGTTGATCAATGATGATCATGTTGTTAACAAATAGGAGATCTACTCAAGTGCAAACATAAATGTTTATTGAAAGGAAACTACAACATAATGCTCACAACACAAAACACAACATCAAGAACTCTCCAAGGTTCTTGTCACAAGAAATACACAAACTTGTGTAATGAAGAAAAGAGAAACAAACCATCAAC